>Ga0209573_1000091_pt1 | contig 248201 bp, 239 predicted proteins | sample TNRBio252014_DNA_FD_185870 | JGI IMG/M metagenome (GOLD analysis project Ga0209573, IMG submission 185870) | Wastewater treatment Type I Accumulibacter community from EBPR Bioreactor in Madison, WI, USA - TNR Reactor_6/25/2014_ DNA (SPAdes)... | ecosystem: Engineered > Bioreactor > EBPR >...
ACCTGGGTGCGCTCGCTGGCTTGCAGCAACAGCTCCCATTCCGCCAGTTCCAGAAACCAGTGCGGCAAGCGGAAGCCCGCTGCCGTACCGTCGAGGACGACACGCTCGACTCCGATCGCTCCCTCTTTCGCGGAAGCGTTCAGAGCGGCGTGATACTCGCCGTTGACGTCGAAGACGATGAAGGTCGCGCCGCGGGCGTGATGCTCCTTCGGCTTGCTGAAAAGGGACTGCAAGACCGAGGCGACCGTGCATGACTTGCCGCTGCCGGTGTTACCCAGGACGGCGACATGACCGCCGAAGAACTCGTTCAGCCGGACCTTGATGTCGTAGTTCTCGAACACCACCGACTTGCCGATGGGCAGAACCCGATAGCGCGTGGCCCCTTCGGGCTCGCAGGCGCCGCCATCCGGGCCGACCGACGGCTCGACGGCCGCCTCGGTCTCGAAGATGCGATCGAGTTCGCCGTCCAGCGCATAGAGTGCGTCCGCATACAGAGACGGGAAGACGGACACACCGAAACGGAACGCGCCGCCACGCATCGGCAACATGCCGACGGGCACCACGTCCAGATATTTCGAGGAGCCGGCCCGGTCGAAATCGCCCCGCTCGGAAGGCGTGCTCGCGTCGCGCTCACGCAGGCCGACAACCTCGACCACGACATATTCCGACTGCGACGGAATCATCAGGAATGATCCCAGCCGCGCCACATAGTGCACGTCGTCGAAGCCGACGACCGTGAAGTTGTCGGTGCCGACGTGCATCTCGACGACAAAGCGGTCGGCCGCGACCGAGACCACCTTGCCGATCGCCCGCTTGCGATCGTCGTGGCTCATGCCTCGCCATCCTTCGTCTCGTCGTCCCTTTTCGGCGCCAGCTCCGACAACACCTTGCGGACGGCGTCGTCGATCCTGTCGCCGGGACGCTGCGGCATGAAATGCTCGACGATCATGTCGAAGTAGTGCGCCCTCGTCCCCTCGGCAGGACCATTGCCTCCAATGATCCAAATGCGCGGATCGCGCAGCGCCCGCAGCTTGGCGATCTCGCCGTCCGTATCCGGCGCCGCGAAGATCACCAGACGGAACGTCGGGATCGTCAGCGCCTGGTAAATGATGTTGTTCAGGTGCTCATCGCCGAAGGCGTAGCCGGCCGTGATGAGAACGCTCTGCTCGCGCACGATCCGGGACTGAAATTCCCGGAACAGGTCTGCGTAGGGCGAGCCGAGCGAAGAGTTCTGCTTCGCCGGCGTCGGATAGATCAGCATCTGGTTCGTGGATTCCGGCGGCCAGACCTCCTTGATCGGGAACAGGCCATGATCGTCCTCGGTCCAAGTGACCGAACCATGCAATTTGCAGAGATAGACGAAGGCGTCGACGGCGGTCCACTTGCGGCTGGCGACGTCGAGCTGCTCGGCCAGGGCATAGCGGAAGATCGCTGGGTTGAAGCGACGTTCCACCACGCCGGAAAAGCCGTTGGCGTAGGGAATGCCCAGCCGATCCATCGCCAATTCGCTGAAATGATCGTAGTTGGTCGTGAACACCCACGGCCGGGGCAAGGACCGATCACGCAGGACCAGCTTCTTGTAGAAGCGCTCGTAGAGGTCGCGCACGGTGGTGTCGCCCCCCGTGGCAAAGGCCCCTTGGGTGACACGGGTCCATAGGAAGTCCTGGACCTTCTTGATGATGCCGTCGAGAACAGCGCGGTAGGGGTGAAGAGCGGGATTCTCGCTCTGGCGCAGCACGAACCGCTGCGCGAACAGCACCTCCATCAGGCGTTCCAGGTTACGGCTGTAGTCCTTCGCCAGATCGATCCCGAGCGTATCGAGATAGTCGAGTTCGCCCTTGGTAAGCCGCCACGGCGCAGGGGCAGCGCCGACGACCGGCGGATCGCCGTAAAATCCCGCCGCGCGCGCATCGAGGGTTTCTCCGCAAAACTCCTTGGCCAGGGGAGCCATGGTCGCAATGCCGAGTTCCTTTTTGTCCTTCATCTGAGAAGAACATCCGGCGCCGAGCAGAAACGCGATATTCTTGGCGTTCATCGCCTCGGAAATCGCCTGGCGGGCGCTCTCGATCCCCTTGTTCCAGTCAAGTTCCGATGGTTCGGCATCGCCGTTCCGCAGAAACTGGAATTTTCGCTCCTCTTCGACCTCGCTCATATACCCCCCGATCCTCCCAGTTTCTTATTTGGCCGCGCCGTTCGCGCGCGCGGCTATATCCGCGCACCGCGCCATGAGCGCCTCGAACGGCTCGGCGTCATCGAAGAGCAGCCCATCCTCGACCATGCGGGCATAGTCGTCCTCCAGCGCCTTCGCGCCATCGCCGGCCGGCACGAGCTGCAAGCCGCCGTTGACTGCCGCCGCGTAGTCGATCGGCGTGCGGTCGGCGGCCTTCTCCGCGAAGAACATCGACTTGTGGCGGGCGACAGCATTGGCCAGCTCGCGATCGGCGAACGCCGCTTCCGCAAACCCGGCTTCATCCAGCCGGACAACATCGTGCCAATGTCGCGCGAAGCGGTCGCCACGCAGCCTCTCCTGGAGGCAGAAGACATGGATGGCGGTCGCCTTCTCCCAGAACGTCCGCTCCGCGTGCATAACGCGCGGCCGCGCCGTCGGGAACACCAGTCCGTCAATCAGGCCGGCAGCATCGCAGACGACGTCGCGCAGGCTCGCCGGTTCGCCCGTCGAGCGCGCGCCGAACTCCAGCATGACGCTTGGAGCCACATAGCCGGACCCGGCCGCGGTCGCCTCATAGTCGATGAAGAGCTTCTCATCCTCGACGCGGACGGCGGCCGCCAGACCTTCGGCGGCCAGAGCCTTCGCGATTACCGGCTGCACCGTCTCTGCGACCCAGGCCGGCAAACGCCGGCGGACCTCGCTGGACCAGCGCTTTTCCTCGCTGCGGGTTTTCGGCAGGCCCTCGCCATTGTCCCCGACCAGATCAGGCGCGATCGCCCGAATGTCGTAGGTCAGATCCACATCCTCCGAAAATCGGCGAATGACCTGATAGGCTTTCGACAGCGACGTGCCGCCCTTGAATACCAGATGCTCGCCGAGCGGCGCTGCGTAGAGCGTCGCCAGCGCCCACACCACCCACACATCCTTTTCGAGAAGATGAGTGGGACGGCCCGAACGGTCGGCCACGACGCCCAACGCATCACGCCGATCCTCGGCCGAAAGCTGGAGGAAGACGTCAGCCATAGGCCGCCTTTCCGACGCTCTGCGCGAGCCATGTCGGAAGCTGCGGCGCGGCAGCGACCAGCTCGCCGAACACACCGGGCGGCATCTTCCGCTTCAAGGTCGTGAGCGCGGCCTCCGCCCTTTCGGGGCCGAGCCAGGCCAGCGCCCGCACAGCCTCCCCTGCCGGCCGGTTGGCCAGGGCCAATTGCCAGCGCGGCGCGTGCCGCAATTCTACGACCTGCTTGCCAAGGTGCATTTTCCGGCTGCGCCCGGAGGTCAGATAGACCGAGCGAACGGGCACCTGCGTCGTCAAGCCAAGGGCATTCGCCGCAGCAGCGCCGTTCGAGACGATGGTCTCTCCCTTCTGGGTCGCAAGCGCTTCGACCGCCTGTTCGACCGAAGGCATGCGCGCGCCGAACCGGCTGGCGATGGGACGCAGATAGACGCCGCGACCGGCGCGGATGAGCTGCCCGCGCTCGGACAGGCGCGACAATGCCTGATCCACGGCCGCCCGGTTGCCGAGGTGAAGCAGGCTCTTGGCGGACACGGGGGCGCCTTCGGGAAGCCCCGCCGCATGCGTCAGAATCTGTTCGGTCAGCCGTGTCATCGCCGTTCTCCTGTTGGAAATATACGCGAGTTTCTGACACTTTTCAAGGAAGCCCCTGGGACAGGCCGGATATGGGGGAAAGCGTTCCCCTGCGGCCGAGCCGCGGTCTCGGCCGACCCCTTCTGCGGGGAGACCCCGCAACGCCCCCGAGAGTGAGAGTGCGGACGGGTTTTCCGTGACGGGTTGAGGGCTGGGAGAGAGGCTCCCGGCGCCCGTCGCGGAGATCCGCGATGTCCAGAAGAACCGCACCCGCTCGCGCCGGCCAGGACCGGGCGAGCCTCTATGACGAAATCACCGACAAGATCATCGGCGAACTGGAGGCCGGGCGCGTGCCCTGGGTCCAGCCCTGGGGATCGGCCTCGGCCAAGGCCCCCCTCGCCATGCCGAGGAACGCCGCCACCGGCCGGCACTATTCGGGGATCAATGTGCTGATCCTCTGGGGCGCGGTGATCCAGCACGGCTTCCCCGGCCAGAGCTGGCTCACCTTCCGCCAGGCCCTGTCGCTTGGCGGCAACGTCCGCCGCGGCGAACACGGCACCACCGTTGTCTATGCCGACCGTTTCACGCCGGAGGACGAGAAGCGCCGCGCCCGCGAAACTGGCGAGGACGCCGCCGCGATCCCGTTCCTCAAGCGCTTCACGGTGTTCAACGCGGCCCAATGCGACGGCCTGCCGGAGGATGTCGCCATTGTGGCCCCGCCGCCTCCGCCCGGCCTCATCGAACCACAGGTCGAGGCCCTGATCCGGGCGACGGGCATCGACTTTCGCATCGGCGGCGATCGAGCCTTCTACGCCCCGGCGCCCGACTTCGTGCAGGTGCCGCCGCCCCAGGCCTATTTCGAGCCGATCAACTGGCACAGGACGGCCCTGCACGAGCTGGGGCACGCCACAGGCCACCCCTCGCGCCTGAACCGGGATTTCTCGGGCTCCTTCGGCTCGAAGAAATACGCCTTCGAGGAGCTGGTCGCCGAGATCAATGCGGCCTTCTGCTGCGCCTCGCTCGGCATCACGCCCACCGTCCGTCATGCCGACTATATCGGCTCCTGGCTCGACGTGCTGCGGGAGGACAATCGCGCCATCGTCCGCGCCGCCTCCCAGGCCAGCAAGGCGGCCGATTGGCTGCTCGGCTTTCTGCCGGACGCCGATGTCGGCATGGCCGATGACGAGCGGAAGGCCGCGTGATGATCCTGAAAACCGGAAAGGCGGGGACGCGGGTTTGCGGCTTCACGCCTTTCCGCCCGGCCGGCGCTGCCCTCCTAGAGTGAGAGGGCGGCGCTTCGCTTCGTGACGGGTTGGAGGTCGAGAGAGAGTCTCCCGGCCGCCCGTCGCGGAGTCATGAACATGGCCACTGCCGTTCAGAAGATCACCCTGTCGTCGGCGCGCGACATTCCTTTCAACAAGCTGGTGCTGAGCCAGTCCAACGTCCGGCGCGTCAAGGCCGGCGTCTCGATCGAGGAGCTGGCCGAGTCCATCGCCCGGCGCGGGCTCATCCAGTCGCTGCATGTCCGTCCGGTCCTCGATGCCAATGGCGCCGAGACCGGCATGTTCGAGGTGCCCGCCGGCGGCCGCCGTTACCGTGCGCTCGAATTGCTGATGAAGCAGAAGCGCCTGGCCAAGACCGCACCGGTGCCCTGCGTTGTCGGCGACGCCCACAGCGGCGTCCTGATCGATGAGGTCTCGCTGGTCGAGAACATGGAACGCGCACCGCTCCATCCACTCGATCAGTTCCGCGCCTTTCAGGCCATGCGCGACAAGGGCATGACCGAGGAAGCTATCGCCGCCGCCTTCTTCATCGACGTCAGTGTCGTGAAGCAGCGTCTGCGCCTGGCCTCTGTCTCGCCCGCGCTGCTGGCGATCTATGCCGACGACGGCATGAAGCTGGAACAGCTCATGGCCTTCACCGTCAGTTCTGACCATGGCCGCCAGGAACAGATCTGGGAGGCCATCAAGAACGGCTGGCAGAAGGAACCCTACCACATCCGCCGCATGCTGACCGAGACCACGGTGCGCGCCGCCGACAAGCGGGCGGTGTTCGTGGGTGTCGAAGCCTATGAGGCGGCCGGCGGCATCGTGCTACGCGACCTGTTCGAGTCCGACGACGGCGGCTGGCTTCAGGATGCCGGGTTGCTCGACCGCCTGGTCGCCGAGAAGCTGAAGGTCGTCGCAGACGAGATCGCGGGCGAAGGCTGGAAATGGGTCGAGGCCGCGCTCAGCTTTCCCTACGGCCACGAGCGCGGGCTTCGGGAGCTTGTCGGCGCCACGGTCGATCTGACCGAGGAAGAGCGCGCCACCCGCGAGACGCTGCGCGAGGAATATGACCGGCTCGAGGCCGAATATTCCGAGGCCGACGAACTGCCCGACGAGATCGACAGGCGCCTCGGCGAAATCGAACAGGCGCTCGACGCCTTCGAGCAGCGCCCGGCGATCTACGATCCAGCCGACATCGCCATCGCTGGCGTCTTCGTCAGCCTCGACTCGGACGGCTCGCTGTCGGTGGATCGCGGCTATGTCCGTCCCGAGGACGAGCGTCGGGTCGATGCCGAAGGAGACGACACGCCCGAGATCGACGGCGGCGACGGCCCCGTGGCGACGCCCACCGTGCAGCGCGCCATCATCACCATCGGCGGCCAGCCCGCGGAGCCGGAGGACGACGAGGAGGATGGCGTCAAGCCGTTGCCCGAGCGGCTCGTCATCGAGTTGACCGCGCATCGCACCCTCGCTCTGCGCAACGCGGTCGCCGAGCATCCCGACGTCGCCATGACCCTGCTGCTGCACAAGCTGGTCAGCGACACCTTCCGGCACACCGCACCGACTGGCTGCCTCGAAGCCAACGTCCGCCACATCTTCTTCTCCGCCCAATCGGAGGAACTGAAGGACAGCGCGCAGGCGAGCGAGATCGCCGAGCGGCACGGGCGCTGGGGCGATCACGTTCCCGCCGACGATCAGGCGCTGTGGGATTGGTTGAGCCACCTCGACGATGGCACACGCCTCGATCTGCTCGCCCATTGCGTCAGCTTCGGCGTGAACGCCCTGTTCGAGCGGCCGAACCCTTACGGATCAGGCGTCAGCCAGCATGGGCTGGACGTCCGCCTGGCGCAGGCCGACCGGCTCGCGCGCGCCACCGGGCTGGACATGGTGGCGGCGGGCTGGAAGCCGACCGTCGGCAACTATCTCGGCCGCGTCACCAAGCCCCGCATCCTCGAAGCCGTGCGTGAGGGTGCGGGCAAACGGGCAGCAGGGCTGATCGACCATCTGAAGAAGGGCGATATGGCCAAGGAGGCCGAGCGCCTGCTCGCCGACACCGGCTGGCTGCCCGAGCCGCTGCGTCTGGTCGATCCCGATGATGGGCAGGCCATCGAACCTGGTTCGGAGGCAGACGCCGGAGACGACGCGGCCTTGCCGGATTTCCTCAGCGAGGACGGCGACGACGAGGAAGGCGACGAGATCGAGGACGAAGACGCCCTGACGATCGCCGCCGAATGACCCTCATGGCGGGGAAGTGGCTTGAGGTCGCCTCCCCGCATCCCAGCCAAGGAAATCTTCCATGATTGAACCCGACCCGTCCGCCCCGCGCCGCATCGTCTTCCAGTATCTCGTGCCCGTTCACGTCGAGGTCGAAGACGGTCTCGTGGTTTGCGTCACCATCATCGACGAGACGCCGGTGCGCGATCCAACCCTGGTCGAAGGCGATGCCGGCTATCTGCCGCAAGCCGTCGCCGCCTCAGATGACGGTCAGCCCTGGCCGTCCTGGCGGTTCGGCTACTGACCCGCCTCGATCACCCCTCAACCCCACTCAGCCCGGCCCCAAGTTCCAAAGTCTGCACGGCTTTGCCGCGCGGGCCGGGTTTTCTCGTTTCAGGAGCCTGTCATGGCCGACTATTTCACCCACTTCTCGTGCCTGCTCGACGTCGGCACGCCCGAGAACGCCGCCCGCGCGCTCGACCTCTACAACACCCTGTCCAGGGAAGGCGCGTCGGACGAACCGCCCTCGGAGGGCTTCCTTCTCTCAATCGAACCGCAATACGGCAGCAGCGAACTGTGGATGCGCGACGACGTAACCGGCGATCCCGAGCGCCTTATCCGGTTCGTGCAGCGCTGCGCCGCCGAGTTCGGGCTCACCGGCAAATGGGGTTTCCAATACGCCAACACCTGCTCGAAGCCTCGGCTCGACGGCTTCGGCGGCGGCGCTCATGTCCTCGATCTCACCACCGGCGAGACCGTGGACTGGATCTACACCGATGGCTGGCTCGCCCAGACCGTCTCCGGCGAGGGAGGTCCGCTATGAGCATCCCCTCCTATGCCCGGACGAACTTCCAGACCCTGCTGCGCGCGGCCGGTGACGGCAATCTCGCCCTCATGGAATGCCTCGACGCGGCAACGGGCAACCCGCGTTACGTCATCTGCGCCGTGGGGCGAGACGATGGCGATTACGTCTTCACGCCCTTCGGCCACCTCGCCGACGGCAATCCCTACGACACCTATCTGCCGCCCGATCCCGACGATCCCGAAAGCTTCGTGCGCCCAGAACCGGGAGAGGCGCCATGACCGGCATCGACGCCATCTTCGCGGCAGATCGTGAGCATCCGCCGCACGAACGGTCCCTGCCCTGGCCAGAAACCAGGGACGGCATCACCGTCGTCATCGAGCCCAGGCCGCATTGGGCCAGCGACATGCGGGCCTTCCGATCCGAGGCTCGCGAATATTGCGCCTATGCCGACTGGGCCGCGAACGGCGCGCGCGCCAGGTTCTTCGGCCACGTCGACACCTGCGGCGATGACCTGATCCGCAAGGCCCGCGCACTGGTCGCCGGCGAGATCGCGGACGGACACTGGAACTGACCTGCGGAAAAAGCGCCCCACCTCACGGTCGGGCGCTTTTTCCATGTCGGCGTCCCGAGAGTGAGAGGGCGGCCGAAACGGGTTTGAGCCGGTGCGGTCGAGAGAGAGCGCCGCGCAGGCTCGTCCGTTCCCGCTCTCCTGAAGGTTCCCACCATGACCATGATTTCCGCATCCGCGGCGGCGTCCGCCACCGCGCCCCTTCCGCTCGGCTCGAATCCTGTCCCCTCCGAAGCCATCTTCGTGGCCGCCGGCTTGCTGCTGCCCCATCTCGAGCGCGGCGATCGCGTCGATGCCGCGACCCTGCGCTCGGCGATGGAGACCGCCTTCGGCGCTTCCGATGCGACCGGCGCCTGGGATTGGAAAACGGCCTATGACGCCTGCGAGGCCGCGACCGTCCTCTTCCTGCGCAAATACGGAAAGGCGCTTTTCCGCAAAGCCGGAACGCCGGCTGCACGGCTGTCCGCGCTGACGAAGATCGCCAGCCTCCTGCCGACGCACACGCGGCGCTCGGCCGAAAGCCAGACCTTCCAGCAATTCTCGACACCGATCCCGCTCGGCCTAGTCGCGGCCCACGCCGCCGCCATCACTGCGACCGACCGGGTGCTGGAACCCTCGGCCGGCACCGGCCTGCTCGCCATTCTCGCCGAGATCGCCGGCGGCGCACTCGTACTCAACGAGCTGGCCGAAACCCGCGCCGGGCTGCTGGATTTCCTCTTTCCGGCCATTCCCATCACGCGCTTCGACGCGGCGCAGATCGACGATCACCTCGATCCCGCCGTCACGCCCAGCGTCGTGCTGATGAACCCGCCGTTCTCCGCGATGGCGAACGTCGAAGGCCGCGTCGCCGACACCACCTGGCGCCATGTCACCTCGGCGCTGGCGCGTCTGGCCCCCGGCGGCCGCCTGGTGACGATTACCGGCGCCAGCTTCGCACCCGACAATCAGGTCTGGAGGGACGCCTTCGTCCGATTGCAGGACCGTGGCCGCGTCGTGTTCTCCGCCGCCATCGACGGCTGCGTCTATGCCAAGCACGGCACGACGTTTCCGACGCGGCTCACCGTCATCGACAAGCGGCCCGCCAACGATCCGACCGTGTTTCCGGTCGCACCGGGCGTCGCACCCGACCCCGCCACAGTGCTGGGCTGGCTCGGCGACCACCTGCCGGAACGGTTCGCCGTCGATCCTTCCGTCATGGTCCCGGCTGCACCGGCCGCCGCCCCGCGCAGCGTGCGCGGCTATATCCATCGCGCCGCCAAGGCTGCTCCGGCGACCGCGCCGATGGCCGAACCCGAGGGCCTACCGCTCGCCTACGACACCCTGGACGGGCTGACCGGCGAAGGTGGCCGCCTGTCCGACGGCATCTATGAAGAATACGGATTGCAGGCCATCCGTATCTCAGGCTCTCAGGCGCACCCCACCAAACTGGTGCAATCCGCCGCGATGGCCTCGGTCGCACCGCCGAAGCCGAGCTATCGCCCGCACCTCCCGGCCAACATCCACGAACTGCTGTCGGATGCGCAGCTCGAGACCGTCATCTATGCCGGCGAAGCGCATGCCGATCATCTCGCCGGATCGTGGACCGTGGACGCCACCTTCGATGTCGTCACAGCCGCACGCGAAGATGCCGCGAACGCCCAGCGCTTCCGCCGCGGCTTCATGATCGGCGATGGCACCGGCGTCGGCAAAGGCCGCCAGTCCGCCGCCATCATTCTCGACAACTGGATGCAGGGCCGCCGCAAGGCGGTGTGGATCAGCAAGTCCGACAAGCTGATCGAGGATGCGCAGCGCGACTGGTCGGCGCTCGGCATGGAGCGCCTGCTGGTCACGCCGCTGTCGCGCTTCCCGCAGGGGCGGCCGGTCACGCTGCCGGAAGGCATCCTATTTACGACCTATGCCACGCTACGCTCCGACGACCGTGGCGAGAAGGTTTCGCGCGTCCGGCAGATCGTCGAATGGTTGGGCTCCGATTTCGATGGAGCGATCATTTTCGACGAGGCCCATGCGATGGCAAACGCCGGTGGCGGCAAAGGAGAACGCGGCGACGTCGCCGCCTCGCAGCAGGGGCGTGCCGGGCTTCGCCTCCAGCACGCCTTGCCGAACGCCCGTGTGGTCTATGTCTCGGCGACCGGTGCGACCACCGTTCATAACCTCGCCTATGCGCAGCGTCTCGGGCTCTGGGGCGGCGAGGACTTTCCGTTCTCGACCAGGGCCGAGTTCGTCGAGGCCATCGAGGCCGGCGGCGTAGCAGCGATGGAGGTGCTGGCGCGTGACCTGCGGGCGCTCGGTCTCTACACCGCCCGCTCGCTGTCCTTCGACGGCGTGGAGTATGAGCTGGTCGAGCACGCGCTGACGCCGGAACAGACCCGCATCTACGACGCTTATGCCGGGGCCTTCGCCATCATCCACAACCATCTGGATGCGGCGATGGAGGCGGCCAATATCACCGGCGCCACCGGCACGCTGAACCGGCAGGCCAAATCCGCCGCCCGCTCGGCCTTCGAGTCGGCCAAGCAGCGTTTCTTCGGCCATCTGCTGACCTCGATGAAGACGCCGACCTTGATCCGGTCGATCACGAACGACCTGGAATCCGGCCATGCCGCCGTGATCCAGATCGTGTCGACCGGCGAGGCGCTGATGGAACGCCGGCTGGCGGAGCTGCCGACCGAGGAATGGAACGACGTTCGCGTCGACATCACGCCGAGGGAATATGTTCTCGACTACCTCGCCCATTCCTTCCCGGTGCAGCTCTACGAGCCGTTCACCGACTCGGAAGGCAATCTGTCGTCACGGCCGGTCATGCGCGACGGCCAGCCAGTCGAAAGTCGTGAAGCCGTCGCCCGCCGTGACGAGCTGATCGCCAAACTCGCCAGCCTGCCGCCGGTCCCCGGTGCGCTCGATCAGATCGTCCAGCATTTTGGCACGGACCTCGTTGCCGAGGTGACGGGCCGCTCGCGGCGCATCGTCCGCAAGGGCCAACGCCTGATCGTCGAGAACCGCGCTGCGGCCGCCAATCTCGCCGAGACGCAAGGGTTCATGGACGACACCAAGCGCATCCTGATCTTCTCGGACGCGGGTGGCACCGGGCGCTCCTATCACGCCGAGCTTTCGGCGCGGAACACGCGGCTGCGTGTTCACTATCTGCTCGAACCGGGCTGGAAGGCCGACGCCGCAATTCAGGGCCTCGGGCGCACCCATCGCACCAACCAGGCGCAGCCGCCACTGTTCCGCCCCATCGCCACGGATGTGAAGGCGGAGAAGCGGTTCCTCTCCACCATCGCCCGCCGCCTCGATACTTTGGGCGCCATCACCCGTGGCCAACGCCAGACCGGCGGCCAGGGTCTGTTCCGGCCCGAGGACAATCTCGAAAGCCCCTATGCACGCGATGCCTTGCGCCAGCTCTACCTCCTGCTGGTGCGCGGCAAGGTCGAGGGTTGCTCGCTCGGCCGTTTCGAGTCCGCCACCGGCCTGAAGCTGATGGATGCGAACGGCATCAAGGATGAGCTGCCGCCGATCACCACCTTCCTCAACCGGCTGCTGGCGCTGACCATCGAGCTTCAGGGCGTGCTGTTCACCGCCTTCGAGCAGCTTCTCACCGCCAAGATCGAGGGCGCCATCGCCGCCGGCATCTACGATGTCGGGCTGGAGACGCTGACCGCGGAAGGCTTCACCGTCACCGGCCGCCAGACCATCTATATCCATCCGGGCACCGGCGCGGAGACCCGGCTGCTGACCATCGCGCAGCGCCTGCGCAATCGTCCGGTCACGCTGGACGATGCGCTCGCCCGCCTCTTTGAGCCCGGCGCGAGGCTGCTGGTCAACGAGCGGTCGGGCCGCGCCGCCGTCCAGGTCCCAGAAACCTCGATCATGCTCGATGATGGCGAGATCGAACGCCGCGTCCGGCTGATCCGGCCGATGGAATCGCACGCCGTCCCCGTGAAGATGATGGGCGAGACCCATTGGATCGAGGCGGATCGCAACACCTTCGCCGCCGCCTGGACCGCCGAGGTCGCGGACGTGCCGGAGTTCTCCGATAGCACGATCCACATCGTCGCCGGGCTGTTGCTGCCGATCTGGAAGCGGCTGCCGAACGAATCCACCCGTGTCTATCGACTCCAGACCGATGACGGCGAGCGGATCGTCGGCCGCAAGGTCTCGCCGGCCTGGGCGGCCAATGCGACCGCGACCGACGTGGCCACACTCGCGCCAGCAGACGCCTTCATGGCGCTGATGGACGGGCGCACGATCCTCGACCTTGCCGAGGGGCTTCAGCTTCGGCGCGTTCGCGTCATGGGCGCCGACCGTGTCGAGCTGTCGGGCTTCACCGACACCATGCGCGAGCGCCTGACGGCCTACGGCTTGTTCCACGAGATCATCTCGTGGAAGCTGCGCATGTTCGTGCCGACCGACGCCAATGGGCCGGCTGTGCTGGAACGTGTGCTCAGCCGCTATCCGGTGCATCGCATCGGCGAGCGCGAGGCGGCATGATGACCCGGCTCGACGCTTCCGATCTGGCGACCCGTCTCGGCCGGGAGGCCGAGGCGGTGTGCCGCCACTATCTCGACGCCGGCCGCCGCCAGGGCAATTACTGGCAGGTCGGCGACGCCCGCAACACACCGGGCCGCTCGATGTTCGTGCGGCTCAAGGAGACGGTGAAGGGACCGCCCGGCAAATGGACCGACGCCGCCACCGGCGAACATGGCGATCTGCTCGATGTGATCCGAGAGAGCTGCGGCCTCATCGACTTCGCCGATGTCGCCCGGGAGGCCCGTTCCTTTCTCAGTCTGCCGCGTTCAGAACCCGCGCGGGTAACGAAGAAGCGACCGGGCACGCCAGCCCCGTCAGGCTCATCCGAGGCGGCAAGGCGGCTGTTCGCTATGTCGCAGCCGATCGGCGGCACGCTCGTAGAAGCGTATCTCCGCAATCGCGGCATTACGGCTTTGCACGGAACCGGAAGCCTCCGCTTCCATCCGCGCTGCTATTATCGACCGGACGATCATGGCCCGACGGAAACCTGGCCAGCGATGATCGCCGCCGTCACCGATCTTCGGGGCACGATCACCGGCGCACATCGCACCTGGCTTGCACCTGACGGCTCCGACAAGGCGCCGATCGACACGCAGCGCAAGGCGATGGGCGACCTGCTCGGTCACGCCGTCCGCTTCGGGAACGCCGGCGAGGTGATGGCGGCGGGCGAAGGCATCGAAACCATCCTGTCGGCACGTCAGGCGCTTCCGCACATGGCGATGGCGGCCGCCCTGTCCGCTGCCCATCTGGCCGCCATCCTGTTCCCCGACGATCTGCGCCGGCTCTATATCGTCCGCGACAACGACCCGGCGGGCGACGGCGCACGCGACAGCCTTGTCGAACGGGCGAACGCGGCCGGGATCGAGGTGATCGTGCTCTCGCCGGTGCTGGAGGATTTCAACGAGGATCTCCGGCACCTCGGCCTCGATGCGTTCCGGGCCAATCTCAGGGTGCAGCTCGCACCGCAGGACATTGCCCGCTTCTGGCTCCAACCCGCATAGTCGCCGGCATGGGGATGGCGGGGCCACCGTCATCATGCCCGCAGGATGCGTCCTTCCATCGGAGAGGACCGCGCCTCGGCCTTCGAGAGGGCGATCGGCCGTCAGCCAGGCCGGATCGGCAATGGCTGCGGCCAACGATTTTCCGGCGCGGTCCCAAGGGACCGCTTTCCATCGCGAGGCAAAATCGTCGGCCTTCGCCATCCTCCGCTGTGCTTCGGCCCTACGCTTCGCTTCGGGTGCAGGTCCGTCCCGCCCGACGGCTTCGTCGCCATGAAGGCCGCGACGGTCGCGGTCCAACCGACGGAGCATCCCATGAACGGGCATGACGACTACGAACCCGAACACGCATCATCGCCAACCGACCATATCGTGCAGGAGCTTCAGCTCTACGGATACCGACCTTCGGAAGACGAAGCCGATCCCCGGCCTGTCCCGGAAGACCGCATCATCGAAGGCGCCGTGGCCGACATCTTCGACGCCCTGATCGCCACGGTGGCAGAAACCAGCCTCGATCCCGACCTCGACGATCTCCTCTGGTCGACCGTCAATATGTTCCACCGCGCCGTCGAACGGGCCGACCGCAAGCTCGACGACAACGAGCAGGAACAGAAGCGCCTCCAGCGTGAACAGGACGGCTCCGAGGTCAAATCCGTCCAGCTCGAACGCCTGATCGACCTGGGGCAATCACTGATCGAACGGCGCGACAGCCTGGAAGTCTTCCGCGACAGCGCTGCCGATCATTATCTCCGCGCCACCGGCTCCCCCTGGTCCCAGCGTAACGGATCGCGCGTCAACCATCGTCACCTCACCGCCGCGATGATCGACAGCCGCGATTTCATCGCCGCCAAACGCCGCTCAGAAACCGAGGTGCTCGTGCCCGCAGGCCCGAAGATCGCCTTCTCCGGCGGCGACACCGCCGATCACAGGCTGATCTGGGCCAAGCTCGACCAGGTTCACGCCAAGCACCCGGACATGGTGCTGATGCACGGCGGCTCCCCAAAAGGCGCCGAAAAGATCGCGTCGCGCTGGGCGGAAACGCACAAGGTGCCGCAGGTCGCCTTCAAGCCCGACTGGACGAAGCACGCCAAGGCCGCCCCATTCAAGCGCAACGACGCCATGCTGGCGATCATGCCGATCGGCGTCCTCGTCTTCCCCGGCACCGGCATCCAAGACAATCTCGCGGACAAAGCCCGAAAGCTCGGTATCCCGGTCTATCGGTTCAGCTCAGGTGGCGCTTAGTCGCCACCTGCTTCCCGCAACCATCCGATGCCGGGCATCAGACGCGAGGTCTATTCGGTGCGGCCATCATCGCAGAGACTTTGTTGGCGACCTCATCCAGCGTCGCGGTGAGTCGGTTGATCTGCGAGATTGTCGCCGTCATTTCCGGTCCATACCGCGTGACGAGATATTCCCGGTTCCCAGCCATAGCCGACAGATGCTCTGCCGTTCGTTTCCGCAATTGGAGGCCATTCGCGATCGCCATCTCCGTTCGCGCCGCGAGATCGTGTTGCAGTCCCCTTATCCGCGACGTTTCCTGCCCCCTGAAGAGCAGCAGCGCGTTCAGATAAAGTTCAATCGCGTGGATGGCCGACAACCGGCCTGGAGCCCGTGATAGCGGATCTCCGCGCCGTCCGAGTTGGAGCAGCAAATGGGCCGCTTTCCTATATTCCTCCGCCAACCGGAGGATTTGCTCAGCCGTGGCGGATTCACCAGGATATGCTTTCCCCGCGTCGGACAATCGGTCAGTTCGCTTTCACTATTTTCGGCTCGATTCTGGAACAATACGGGGAACTACACCAAGAAATGCTGAATACCGCCGTACAGTCGAACAGAAAGACCTCCGACATTTAATCCTGTTGCAGTGCGCCGCAGCCAGCATCTTCGAGAGCCATTATCTTGAAGCTCCTCGCTCCCGGAGACCACCCCCGCTTATCGGCACTGATCCTTGGTCCGGCCGAGGACCTGACGCCATCAACCCGTAAAGGGTCGGACTACGCTGCGCGTGCCGCCGCTTCGGTTTCACCTGCGCGGTGATCGCGGCCCTCGGCCGAACACATCGGGCGCCTGTCAGCGGGGGATGGACCTCCGCTCGAAACAGGAGCCGGATCGATGTCCTTCAACGACGCACACGCCTTCGCCTTCAGCCTCGCCACCAGCCTGATGGCCGTCATCGTCATCTTTCGCGCCGGCGACGGCACACTCTCGGTGACGCCCGCCAGCGAATATGACGGCGACTTCTCGCAGATCGTCCGTGAGATCGACCCCTTCGGCCCATGACGGGTCGAAGATCATCGCCTGCGGGACTGGAACCTCGTCGGTCTCCTCTCCCGCCGGCGTCGATGTTCTGCTATAGTTCTCAATGCGCCGTGGTGGTGGTGGAAGGCGCGACCGTCAGAACCGTTCTTTCGGAGACACCACCATGATCTTTCTGGGCATCATCCTATCCATCGCAGCCATCGGCTTCTTTTGCTGGCTGCTGTTCACGCTCGCCGTCTTTGCGCTGCCCCTCTTCGCGGGCGTCACCGCCGGGGGCTGGGCCTACCAGACCGGCGCGGGCTGGCTGGGCGCGATCCTGATCGGCACGGTCGCGGCCGGGCTAACGCTCGGCGCCGGCCAGCTCCTGCTTGGGCTGATCCGCCCGCTCTGGGCGCGGTTGTTGATCGCGCTCGCCTTCGTCGCCCCCGCCGCTATCGCCGGCTACCACGCCATGCACGGCATCGTGAAACACACCATGCCGTCGGAGACCTGGCAGTTGGTGTTCTCGGTCTTCGGCGCGGTCGCGGTCGGCGTCACCGCGTTCGCGCGCGTCACGAGCATGGCAGCCACCGGCCCATCGGGCCAGAGCCAGGCTCGGGCCTGATCGCCCCGCCCAAATGGCGGGACAGGAAAGCGATTCCGTTCTGTCCACGCCGTCTTCTTGGGAGGGCGACGCGGGCGACAGTGCCCGGATCATGCAGAGGACCACGGCCCAATCATCCCCTCGGGACACGCCTGGACCGAGCGCCGATCCCGGCGCAGCCCATCGATATGGAACGGCGGAGGTTTTCGTCTGGGCGTGTCGGGCGAACACAAGAGGCGCAAGGCCTGCCGACAAGAGGGGAAGATTCGCCGGTGAACATCGCGCAGGTCTTGGCGCCGGTCTCGACAGGACCGCCATCATCTCCGCTTCTTCCCGTCTCCAGACCGCTCCAAACGGCCTCTTCAATGGCTTGATCTGGCCGAAGCCCGGCTGCGCCTCGATCGCCTATGGCACAACAGCCGCGTCAAACTTTCTTCCCCTGCCGGCTGCGCCGTCATTCCTCGCGGGACAACAAAGTCCTCCTTAGCTGTCAGGCCCCTTCGGGGTGCGCCGTCGATCGCCTCCGGCCTGTCGATCGCCATCGAGGCCGCAATGGTGCGGGCTCGAAAACGACAAACGGAGATTTGAAAATGGCGACCATCGGCACCTTCAAGAAGACCGCCTCGAACGAGTTCAGCGGCGAAATCGTCACCCTCAGCGTCCAGGCCAAGGGCGTGCGCATCGTCCCCGACCAGCGCGCCACCGGCGAAAACGCCCCCAGCCACCGGGTTCTGGTGGGTCGCGTCGAGATCGGCGCCGCCTGGTCCAAGCGCTCCAACGAGGGCCGCGACTATCTGGGTCTCAAGCTCGATGATCCGAGCTTCAACGCCCCAATCTACGCCAACCTCTTCGACGACGAGGACGGCGATGGCTACTCGCTGATCTGGTCCCGCCCGAGCCGCCGGGCGGACTGACCCACCGAGCAAGGCCCCGGCCAGGACGCCGGGGCCTTTGCCATGCCCACACGCGAATCAGTGACGCCGCCGAAGACCGGGACGGACGGAAGATCAGTCTTCCAGCAGTCCTTGCGGCACCGAGAACGGCTAAAATAGTCGTAGTTCTGGCAAGTAGTTATTGGCCGGTGGGAGGTGGTCATTCATGATCACCGCCCGACAATCACGGGCCGCACGCGCGTTGCTGGGATGGACACAGGAGACGCTCGCTGACGAGGCCCGGACATCGCTGACCGCGCTCAAACGTCTCGAATCCGAAAGTGGCCTCGAGGTCTATGAGTCGACGCGCGATCTCGTTCGCAGGGCGCTGGAAGCCGCGGGGATCGTCCTACTCTCGACCGACAAGGGCGAGGGCGTGCTCTTGCTTCACGACCGGAAAGACATGCCGCCGAAGCGTTAAGCGTCGCACCACATCTGGCGTGGCAACAGAATTTCGCGCGATGCTGTTAACGAACCTCCGTTGAACGATTATAGTCGCCCCATGGGACAGCAAACGCCGTCATTTCTCGACGAGCCTCCGATCAGCCAAACGCTCACGGCCTATGATCGCGAGCATATGGTTCTTTATCTGCGCCTACTCGATTCCTCGCGCGATGGCGCCGACTGGCGCGAGGCCGTCCAGATTCTCTTTGGCCTCGATCCGAGGTGTGAGCCGGAACGGTGTCGCCAAATCCATGACGCGCATCTCGCCCGCGCCCTGTGGATGAACGAGCACGGCTATCGCGAGCTGATCCGCTCGGCCCAGTGATCGCGGCGATGCCGTTTTGGCACCACCCTTTGTCGGCCACCTGACTTCCGCAGAACAACCCGACCGGGAATCCTGACTCTCCCACAAGTTCAAGGACTAAGGGAGGATCGCAATGACCCCTGATGCTTCTGGCTGGCGCTCGTCGATACGCTACGCGCATGTAGCTGACATGACCGCCTCCGACGTCGCGTGGGAATGGCTGCGTCGCAACGAATCCTACGACAAAGATTTCCGGGCACTGGCTGACGGCATAGACGATCCACGCGCGCTGACCGAAAAGATCGGGCAGCGGTGGGGATTGCGATTTCCCGGTGGACCCGATGCGAAGCTCGGCCGAGGCGCGGGTGATCTGGCTTCCCCAGGACGATACAAGCACCATCGTTCTTGGCGCGCAGCCCGATATTCTGTCCACAAGCGCTGACCGGCAACCGACGATCGACACCACGACAAGCGTTGACGCCGACGGCGAAACCTTTCTGGTATTCGATCTCGGCAACGGCCAGCGCGTCGAGCTTGTTTATCCCTCCAAGACACGACCTGCCAAACCGCTCGGCGCCTTCATCCCGCTCAACCTGGAAGGCTTCGGCCGGATTGAATCCGTCGCCCGCCTGCTCGCCGCCCTGCATGGACGCGCAATACCACCCGACACCCGCCTCACGCGGCAGCAACGCGCGCGACTGTGTCGGATGCTACAAGCGTTCGACGGCTATCGCCATGGCGCAACCCAGCAAGAGATTGCGCAAGTCGTATTTCGTATCGACCCGCTCGGGCGCGACGACTGGCAGGCATCCTCCGCACGCCACGCCATCAAATCCCTGCTCAGAGATGCCCGCTCCATGATCGCGGGAGGCTATCGCACGCTGCTTCGTCATCGCCGGCAATCCTAGCCGGTCCCCCGTCGTTTGGCGGTGGGCGAATTTAGGCCCCCCTGAATTCGCCCTGCATCTCGCCGGCCGTGCTTCGCCATCGTGGCCTTCGTCACCCGCCGTTTCCCGGCGGCCCTAACGAACCCACGGAGGCCCGATCCATGCGACCCGAACTCGCCGTTTTGCCGCCGCGCTTCCTGCGCACCAAGGAAGCGGCCGAATTTCTCAGCCTTTCCGCCCGCACCCTCGAAAAGCACCGCACCTACGGCACCGGCCCGGCCTACCGGAAGCTCGGCGGCCGCGTCGTCTATGCCGTCGACGATCTTGAGGCCTGGGCCGCGCGCGGCGCCGTGACGTCCACCTCCGATCCGCGCGGCAGCGTGCTCCCGGCCAAGCGCCAGACGTCCGCGCCGACGGCCCATGCCGGCCGCTTCCCACGCTGACCGGATTCCAGATGGCGGCGCAGCCCCGGTCACTTTCGGAGCGCGGACAGCTCGATCTGTTTCGGGCGCTCCCCGGCGACTTCGCACCACGAGACGCGCAGGATCTCATGGCCTATCCGTTTTTCTCCCTCTCCAAATCGCATCGTGTCGCCCCGATCGATTTCGCCGCGGGCAATGTCTCGATCCGCGTCGAGGCTGTGCCCGATCACGGCATGGCGACTATCTGGGACGCCGACATCCTCATCTGGGCCGCCAGCCAGATCGTCGAGGCCCGTGACGCCGGGCTGCGCACATCCCGGCTGATGGCGGCCACGCCCTACGAAATCCTCTTGTTCGTCGGGCGCGGCACCAGCTTGCGTGACTATCAACGCCTGAAGGCGGCACTCGACCGTCTGCAATCGACCACCGTGTCCACCTCGATCCGTCAGCCTGCCGAAGGTCGGCGGCATCGCTTCTCGTGGATCAATGAGTGGCAGGAGCGGGCGGACCGCGACGGCAAGCCTGCCGGGATCGAGCTGATCGTGCCGGACTGGTTCTATCGCGCGGTTCTCGACGACGCGCTCGTGTTGACGATCGACCGCGCCTATTTCGATCTCACCGGCGGGCTCGACCGCTGGCTCTACCGCCTGGTCCGCAAACATGGCGGGCGCCAGCACGGTGGCTGGCGGTTCGACTTCCGCCATCTGCATCAGAAGTCCGGCAGCCTGTCGCCGTTCAAACGCTTCGCCTTCGAACTGCGCGACATCATCCGCCGCCAGCCGTTGCCCGGCTACACGCTGTTCCTCGAAACGGAGATCGGCGGCCGCGTTCTGCTCGCCTTCGAGCCATCTTCGGCCTGTGGACAATCTGTGGATGGCCTCGTGCTATCGGGAACCCGGACTATCGTGCCATCGGGAACCCGAGGCTCGTGCTATCAGGAACCGAAACCGGGCCTAACGCACGGAAACAAAACCCGGAATCGTGCCCTTAACTTAGAGTCTAACCAAGAATCTAACTTTGAAGAGCGCGCGCGCGATGTGCAAAAGCTCATTCGCGACACCGCCCGAGGCCTCGGCACGGCCGCCAGGAAGAGCGGCGGACATGTCATTTCGCCGGCGCCGCGCTCGCCTGAAACCGCGCCTGAACTGCCCCTTCGGCCACGGCCGGGAGGTGCGCGATGATCATTGCGCTCCTCAACCAGAAAGGCGGCGTCGGCAAGACGACGCTGGCGCTGCATCTCGCCGGCGAATGGGCCGGGCGCGGCAAGCGCATCACGTTGCTCGACGCTGATCCGCAAGGCTCCGCGCTCGACTGGTCGCAGCAGCGCAGCCGCAGTGGCCTTCCGCGCCTGTTCGGCGTCGTCGGCCTGGCGCGCGATACGCTCCACCGTGAGGCCCCCGAGCTGGCGCGCAACGTCGATCATGTCGTGATCGACGGGCCGCCGCGCGTCGCCGGGCTGATGCGCTCGGCGCTGCTCGCCGCCGACCTCGTACTGATCCCGGTGCAGCCGTCGCCGCTCGACGGATGGGCATCGGCCGAGATGCTGGCGCTTCTGTCGGAGGCGCGCATCTACCGGCCGGAAGTTCGCGCGCGTTTCGTCCTCAATCGCTGCGGGGCGCGCACGGTGATTGCCCGCGAGACGGCCGAGACGCTCGCCGATCACGATCCGCCCGTGCTGCGCAACACCATCGGTCAGCGCGTGATCTATGCCGATGCGGCGCAGTCCGGTCGGCTCGCCTTCGAGATGGACGAGGACGGTCCCGCCGCGCGCGAGATCGCCGCGCTCGTCACCGAGATCGAGAGGATCGCGCCATGAGCGAGCGATCCCCTAAACGCGGATTTGCTGCGCGTCCCACCGATCCCGATGCCTGGGTCCGACACGCCGAAACTGCAGCGGCGCCAATCGCTGAAGCAGCGAGCTTCACCGCCCGCCTGACCATCGACATCACGCCCGAGCTGCGCGGTCGCATCAAGATCATCGCGTTCCAGCGCGGCGTCACCGTCGCAGACATGCTCCGCGAGCTGCTCGCGCGCGAATTCTCTTCAACCCCAGGAGACACACCATGACCGGCATCGCGGCCTCCCGCATGCGCAGCGGCCCGTCGGCGGCCGCGCTCCCCCACGACACGCTCACTCATGTCGAGCTGACGTGGGTGGAGAAGAAGATCGAGAACTGGATTCGTTTCGGCACACATGCCCACAAACAGATCCTCGATCGTCGCCGGCGCGTCCTGTCCTTCCGGCCCGGCACCGTCTTCGCCTTCGTCCGCTGGGCGTCCAACGACTTCGGCACGATCATCTCGCGTATCGACATCGTGCGCGCCGTGGCGCGCGGCGAAGCTTACCAGACGCTGCCATTCGTGCGGCCGGGCGGCGACATCCTGCTGAAGGTCGAGGGCTGGCCCAAGGTCGAGCGCGTGTTGCAGGCGATCGACGCCATCGAACGTCTCGGCATCGATCTGGACATGGTATCGCCAGATCACTGGCGACACGTCCACAACCGGCTCACTGCCGGCCATGAGCCGCGCACCTACACGCGCGACCATCATCGCGCGTTCCTCCTGCGCCGGAGGGCCGAGCCTTGAGCCGCGCAGGGATCATGCTTGCGGGCGCGCTCGCGATCATGGGCGTCGGCTATCCCGGCCTCACGCCGATGCCGGTCAAGCTGATCTGGAACGCATCGGCCAGCGCGCCAATCGGCTTCTACTCGATCGACTTCGACGGACCATTTGAAGTCACCGATCTGGTCGCCGTCGATGCGCCCGAGCCGCTGGCGACGTTCCTCAGCGAGCGCGGTTATCTGCCCAAGGGCGTGCCGTTGCTGAAACGTATCCTCGCCGTGTCGGGGCAGACCGTTTGCCGTTCGAACCTCATCATCAAGGTGGATGGCATCGAGGTCGGCGCGGCGCTCGAACGCGATCGCGTCAGCCGCGATCTCCCCATCTGGCAGGGCTGCCGCCGCGTCCAGACCGGCGAAGTCTTCCTCATGAACTGGCAGGTCCGCGACAGCCTCGACGGCCGCTACTTCGGCCTGACCTCTACAGACCAGATCATCGGCCGCGCCGTCCCGCTGTGGACCGATGAGGACGGAACCGGCCGCTTCGAATGGCGCGCACCCATGCGCTGACCGCTTTCCCATCGGCGGGAGCGGTGCTCGCCGATGGCCTTCCCAGCCTCACCGCCAAGGAGACTGTCATGCCCCAGATTGGTGAATTCACGCGCGACGAGACCGGCTTCATCGGAAACTTCGCAACGCTCTCGCTGCAACAGGACATCATCATCGTCCTGGCGGAATCGTCCGACGCGGAGAACGCGCCAGATTATCGCGTTCATCTCTTCGACGGCATGAGCAACGAAACAGGCCCGGAGATCGGCGCGGCCTGGAAACGCACCGGCGAGAAGGCCGGCGAATACGTTGCGCTGCTGATCGACGATCCCACATTCCCCCATCCGATCCGTGCCAATCTGTTCCGCGACGACGATGCCGGGGCGTCATGGTCGCTGCGCTGGTCGCGTCCGCGCGATCGCGGCGAGAAGGACTGAGCGATGACCGCTCGCCGTCCATCGACAAGCCGTCCGCGTGCGTCCGGGCTGCACTGCGCTGCCCTGCGCATGGCTCTCCTTCTCCTTTCCGGCCTTTCCATCGCGAGCGTCATGCCGGCGATCACGATGGCGCAGGATGTGCCCGTCGCCCGGCCATCGCCGCGCGATCCCTATGCCGAATATATCGCGGAGGCATCGCGCCGCTTCGGCGTTCCGGTTGCCTGGATCAGGGCGGTGATGCGCGCCGAAAGCGCCGGAGAAGCGCGCGCGGTTTCTTCTGCGGGCGCGATGGGCCTGATGCAGATTATGCCCGCGACCTGGGTCGATCTACGCGCCCGGCATGGTCTCGGCCGCGATCCCTACGACCCGCGCGACAACATACTCGCGGGCACAGCCTACCTTCGCTATCTGCACAATCGCTACGGCTCACCGGGATTTCTCGCGGCCTACAATGCCGGCCCCGGACGCTACGAGGCGTCGCTTGCCGGTCGCCCGTTGCCCGCCGAAACCCGCGCCTATGTCGCGCTGCTCGCGCCGATCATCGACGGTTCCGGCAGCACGAATCCAACCGTCATAGCCGAGATCGACCGCTCGGCCTGGACACGCGCGCCGCTGTTCATCGCGCAGTCGGGGCGCAATTCAGCCACCGCTTCCGTGCCGGCCGATCGACCTGCCGATGGTGCTCCGGCTGCGACCACCGTGCGCGATGTCTCCGCCATCGAGCCGCAGTCGAACGCTCTGTTCGTGGCGCGAACGACAGCCGGAGAACCGCGATGACGGCGCGCTACGGCTTTCGCAGCATATCGCACTCCCGCGTATCCAAGAGGGCGCGGAGGTGGGAGGCAGGCACCACAACCGGACGATGGCTAGATAAAAAGCCGCGAGGTGCGGCGTCGGTCGGTTGTGTTGTTTCAAGTGGTTATGAGGCGATTTTGCGAGGTGCGGGATTTCCTCGCACCTCGCGGCCACGCCGATTTTTCATGCGTTTCCGTGCCTTGGCGCGATGTGCGGGGCATCGGCCATGACCGGAGACAGCGATTTCCGCATCCGGCCAGGCCGCATCCGCTCGACACGCGCGCAGGCTGCGCGCCCCTTCATCGCGCAGGCCCTGGCGGCGGCGAAGAAGGCCGGCGCCCGCGTTTCGCGCTCGGGCAAGATCACCCCTGGCAATCGCTCGACCTTCGGGCGCGGGCGCACGGCAAGCGTGCGGGCCGACCGCCTCCTGACCGGGCGCTCGCGCATCGTGGTGATCAAGACCCGCGTCGTCCGGCACACGGCTCGCGCCGCTCCTCTCGCCGCCCATCTCACTTACCTGCGCCGTGAGGGCGTGACCCGTGACGGGGAGAAGGCGCGGCTGTTCGGGCCGGAGACCGATGAGGTGGATGGCCGCGCCTTCGCCGAGCGGTGCCAGGACGACCGGCATCACTTCCGCTTCATCGTCTCGCCGGAGGACGCCGTCGATATGGCGGACCTCAAGAGCTTCACCCGCGATTTCATGGGGCAGATGGAAAAGGATCTCGGCACGAAGCTCGATTGGGCCGGCGTCGATCACTGGAACACCGATAACCCGCACGTCCACATCATCGTGCGAGGCCGCGCCGATGACGGCCAGGATCTCGTCATCGCCCGCGACTACATCAAGGAAGGGATGCGCGCGCGCGCCGCCGATCTTGTCACCCAGGAACTTGGGCCGCGCACGGATCTCGACATTCGGCGTAATCTGGAACGCCAGGTCGAGGCGGAGCGCTGGACACAGCTCGATCGCCAGCTTGTCCGCGACGGCCGCGACACCGGCGTCGTCGACATGGCCGTTGATCCGAACGCGCGGCCCGACGATTATCGCACGTTGAAGGTCGGGCGGCTCCGCAAGCTGGAAACGCTCGGCCTCGCCGAACAGATTGGCCCCGGCCAATGGATGATCGACGAGAAGGCCGAGACGACGCTACGCGAACTCGGCGAGCGCGGCGACATCATCAAACGGATGCACCGGGCACTGACGGAACGCGGCATCGAGCGCGGCTCGGCCAGCTATGTGCTCGCGGCCGAGAGCCTCGATACGCCGATCATCGGCAGGCTGGTCGACCGCGGCCTGGACGACGAGCTGAATGGCACGGCCTATGCCGTGGTCGATGGAGTCGATGGCCGCACCCATCACATCAAGCTGTCCGATCTCGACGCGGCCGGTGACAGCACGCCGGGCTCGATCGTCGAACTGCGCAAGTTCGATGACGCGCAGGGGCGGCGACGCGTGGCGATCGCCGTCCGTTCCGATCTCGACATCGATCGGCAGATCACAGCGACCGGCGCGACCTGGCTTGACCGGCAGAACATCGCCCGCGACCCGGCTGCTTTGTCGGAGGGCGGTTTCGGTGCCGCGGTTCGGGATGCCATGGACCGGCGCGCCGATCATCTGGTCGGACAGGGTTTTGGCGAGCGGCACGGCCAGCGCGTCACCTTCAATCGCGGGCTGATCGACACGCTCCGCCGCCGCGAACTGGAAACGATTGGCGAAAAGCTCGCCACCGAGACCGGCCGACCGTTCAACCGCGCCGGCAGCGGCGAATATGTCACCGGCACTTACCGCCAACGCCTCGCGCTCGCCTCCGGCCGTTTCGCCATGCTGGACGACGGCCTCGGCTTCCAGCTCGTCCCCTGGTCGCCCTCTCTTGAAAAGCAGCTCGGCAAGCACGTCTCCGGCGTCGCCCGCGATGATGGCGGGGTCGACTGGAGTTTTGGCCGCAAGCGCGGGCTCGGCCTCTAACCTCTATCGCGAAAGGACCGCCGTCATGTCGGCAACAAAAATCCTCTGGGGCCAGATCCTCACCGTCTTTCTGGTCGTGCTCGCCACCACTTGGGGCGCCACCGAATATGTCGCGTGGAAGCTCGGGTTTCAGGCGCAGCTTGGCCCGGCCTGGTTCACGGTTCTGAGCTGGCCCTTCTACTATCCGCCCGCCTTTTATTGGTGGTGGTATTTCTACGATGCCTACGCGCCATCGATCTTCGTCGAGGGCGCCTTCATCGCGGCGTCCGGCGGCTTCATCTCGATCGCCGTCGCCATCGGCATGTCGGTCTGGCGGGCGCGCGAAGCCAAGAAAGTCGAGACCTATGGCTCAGCGCGCTGGGCCGAAAAGAAGGAGGTGAACGACGCCGGCCTTCTCGGCCCGGATGGCGTTGTGCTGGGGCGCTACGATCATGCCTATCTGCGCCATGATGGGCCGGAGCATGTGCTGTGCTTCGCGCCGACCCGTTCCGGCAAGGGTGTCGGCCTTGTCGTGCCCTCGCTGCTGACCTGGCCGGGCAGCTCGATCGTCCACGACATCAAGGGCGAGAACTGGCAACTCACCGCCGGCTTCCGCGCCAAACATGGCCGCGTGCTGCTGTTCGATCCGACCAACCCGAAGTCCGCGGCCTACAATCCGCTGATCGAGGTGCGCCGCGGCGAATGGGAGGTCCGCGACGTCCAGAACATCGCCGACATCCTGGTCGACCCCGAAGGGAGTTTGGAAAAACGAAACCATTGGGAAAAGACGAGCCATGCGTTGCTGGTCGGTGCGATCCTCCATGTCCTCTATGCCGAGGACGACAAGACCCTAGCCGGTGTCGCCGCCTTCCTGTCCGATCCCAAGCGGCCGATCGAATCCACACTCGATGCGATGATGAAGACCGCCCATCTCGGCGAAGCCGGGCCACACCCTGTTATTGCCAGCGCCGCGCGCGAGCTGCTCAACAAATCCGACAATGAGCGCTCCGGCGTGCTGTCCACCGCCATGTCGTTCCTCGGCCTCTACCGCGATCCTGTCGTCGCCGAGGTGACACGGCGCTGTGACTGGCGGATCGCAGACATCGTGGGCGGGAAGCATCCGACGACGCTCTACCTCGTCGTGCCGCCCTCCGACATCAACCGGACCAAGCCGCTGATCCGCTTGCTGCTCAATCAGATCGGACGCCGGTTGACCGAGGATTTGCAGGCGAAGGCGGGACGCCATCGCCTTCTGCTGATGCTCGATGAGTTTCCGGCGCTGGGTCGCCTGGATTTCTTCGAGTCCGCGCTGGCCTTCATGGCGGGCTATGGCCTCAAGAGCTTCCTGATCGCGCAATCGCTCAACCAGATCGAAAAAGCCTATGGCGCGAACAATTCGATCCTCGACAACTGCCATGTGCGCGTCAGCTTCGCCACGAACGACGAGCGCACCGCCAAGCGTGTGTCGGATGCGCTGGGCACCGCCACTGAGATGAAAGCCATGAAGAACTATGCCGGCCACCGGCTGTCGCCCTGGCTCGGCCACCTGATGGTGTCGCGCTCAGAAACCGCCCGGCCGCTGCTCACACCGGGAGAGATCATGCAGCTTCCGCCCGGAGACGAGATCGTGATGGTGGCCGGCACACCGCCGATCCGGGCGAAGAAGGCACGCTATTACGAGGATGCCCGCTTCAAGGAACGCATCCTGCCGCCACCCGCGCTCACCGCACCGAAGCGGGCACGGCCCGACGATTGGACGTCTCTACCGCTGCCGCCGCGTCCGCAAACCGACGAAACCGATCAGGCCGAGCAAACCGCCGACGAAGATCCGACCGAATCCGAACGCCGCCAGCAACCGGAACTCAGCCGCGTGAAACCCGTCGAGAAAAAAGTGCCGATCGACAACCCGTTCGAGATCGATGCCGACCGGGACGAGGCTGACGACGATGCCATCCGTAACAACCGGATGAACCGGCTCATGCAGGGAGTAGCGCGTCAGGTATCGCTCGATCCCGGCGACAACATGGACATGTGAGGCGCCGATGACGAAGCCTCCCCGCAAGCAGCGCCTTTCCGTCTATCTCGATCCCGCTGTCATGAACCGCTTGGCGGAGCACGCCGCGCGGCGCGATCATTCGCGGTCGCTGGTCGCAGAGGCGGCGATCGAATCCTTCCTCTCCCCGGATGCGGCCGAACGCCAGGAGGCGGTCATCACCAAGCGGCTCGACCAGCTCGATCGCCGCATGACCCGGATCGAGCGCGACGTCGGCATCGCCGTAGAAAGCCTCGCCGTATTCATCAAATATTGGGTCACGACCACGCCCACCTTGCCTGAGCCGGCTGCGCAGGCCGCCAAGGCCAAGGCTGGTGAACGCTACGATCAGTTCGTCACCGCGCTCGGACGGCGACTCGCCAAGGGGCCGAAGCTGCGGCAGGAGATCAGCGAGGACATCAACCCTCAAGGGGATGAAAGCTAACTGGTTGGCCGGCGCTTCTCGAACAGGTCAGGGAACAGCAGCAGGCCAACTTTACCGGTGAGGCTGTCTGGCCCATCTTGAGCATCTTCCATTGCCCCGGAAAATTTCGCAACGACGCTAGGCTTTTCGAGAATGTCCGGCGTTCCCGTCACGGTGATCACTTTTCGCATGATGCGGGCAAATCTGAAGCGTCGTTCACTTGCCAAGAATGTGTTGATGACCTCGGTCAGATTCTTTTGCGCCGAACCGACAGGCTTGCCTTCAGCGAACGACAAGATCGCATTGATAAGCGCTCCGATGTCGGTTTCCTCCAGCGTTGATGCATCAACCGCATCGCCGGCGATCTTCTCGGCCAGTTCGGAAAGCAGCGTTTTTCGAGCTGGCCACGGCGTACCTTGTGAGGTCGTTGCCTCCAACCAGCGTGCCCGGAAGTCACAATGCCACGGCGGAGGAGGCGCAACCGCATAAGGCAAACCGGATGACGGCCATTCAAGGTCCGGTAACGCCGCGATCTTTGAGTTCCAGCCAAAGCCGTGTTCCCAAAAGGCTCGAACCAGGAAGGCGCTCCTTTCCCGACTTTCAGAAACTACTTCGTCATCAAGCGAGAACAGATTCTTGTTGTGGGAGTAGAAGATGTCCTCGAAGGCTGTCAGCAAATGCACGCGCTCGACGGGCATGAAGTTCCACGTCAACCAAATGAGATGCCGCCCTTCGCGCTGATAGAAATCTTCGCGCGCAACGATGATCGGTATCTGTGTAGTTGCGAGCTGGATTTCGATGGCGATCGGCTTTCCATCGTAGATCGCGCGCACATCAGGACGGCGTCGGCTTTCCCCGCATACGATATACTCATCGACCACAACAGATCCCGGCTCCGTGCGAGAATCCGCTGTCAAAAGTTCTGCAACCAGACGTTTGACGCGTAGATGGAGAGGGCTTTCTTGCGCCCCTTGAAACTGCGAGGCGCTCACATCTTCAGTTGAGCCAGGCTCGCCGGTCCACCACGGGCAAGTCCGGGGCGCACCTTTGTGGTGGCGCCAAAATGGCAGCCGTGTCTTTGGCTCGCGCGGTGCATAGACAGCAAAGCCGCAATGATCACAGACGAAAGCGGGCTGCCCTTGGTTTCGTGCCCGTGTGGCCGAACGCCTGATCTCTTGGTAGCCGTCCGGGTCGATCCGCAGCAGATCGTCGCTCGAGATCACGGTCATGTCTTGGAGGCGAACGGCGCGCTTCAATGTTCGTTGCAATCGTGCCGTCATTCAGCTCTCCGGTAACTGCGAATCAGTATGCCTCCTCGGGTGGATTCAGATCATAGCAACGTCGCGATCTACGCTATCTCCTGTATTTGCACGCTACGCTACTACGCCGATAAATCCTTGTTGAATCGGCCTAAAATCAGGCCCTTTTAATCATCCCCGTCCGGGGAAGCTCTGTTTCGACCCCGATGAAATCGGGGTTGTATGGCGGCGTCTCATCAAAATTCAGAAGGCTTTGCGCGCGGCGCGCGGATGCTGCGCACCGCGCTCGGTCCCGCCATCGCGCGCTATCTCGACGACGTCAGCATCGTCGAGGTGATGCTGAATCCAGACGGGCGGCTCTGGATCGACCGTCTTTCCGAGGGGCTTTCCGACACGGGGGAGCGGCTGTCGGCAGCAGACGGCGAGCGCATCGTCCGCCTGGTCGCCCACCATGTCGGCGCCGAGGTTCACGCCGGCGCGCCGCGCGTCTCGGCCGAGCTGCCTGAAACGGGAGAGCGGTTCGAGGGGCTTTTGCCGCCCGTCGTGGCCGCGCCCGCCTTCGCGATCCGCAAGCCCGCCGTCGCCGTGTTCACCCTCGATGACTATGTCGCGGCCGGCATCATGTCGGCAGACCAGGCTGAGGCACTGCGTGCGGGTGTCGCTGCGCGCGCCAACATCCTGGTCGCCGGCGGAACGTCGACCGGCAAGACCACCCTCACCAACGCGCTGCTCGCCGAGGTCGCGAAGACCGCCGACCGCGTCGTCATCATCGAGGACACGCGCGAGCTGCAATGCGCCGCGCCGAACCTTGTCGCCATGCGCACGAAGGATGGCGTCGCCTCGCTCTCCGATCTCGTGCGCTCGTCGCTTCGCCTCCGCCCCGACCGCATCCCGGTCGGCGAGGTGCGCGGCGCGGAGGCGCTTGATCTGCTCAAGGCCTGGGGCACCGGCCACCCCGGCGGCGTCGGTACGATCCACGCCGGCAGCGCCATCGGCGCGCTGCGCCGGCTCGAACAGCTCATTCAGGAAGCCGTCGTCACCGTCCCGCGCGCCCTGATCGCCGAGACAATTGATCTCGTCGCGGTCCTGTCCGGCCGCGGGTCGCAGCGCCGGCTCGCCGAACTCGCCCGCGTCAAAGGGCTCGGCCCCGACGGCGACTACCGCGTCTGCCCCATCACCCCGAAGCCCCAAGAAGGAGAATCCGCATGATCTCGCATGCCCGTAGCTTGCCTCGCCGTCTGATGATGACGGCATCGGCCATCGTCATGAGCGTGGCGATAGCGCCCGCCGCCCACGCCTCCGGTTCGTCCATGCCGTGGGAGCAGCCGCTCCAGCAGATCCTCCAGTCGATAGAAGGTCCGGTCGCGAAGATTATCGCCGTCATCATCATCATCGTCACCGGCCTGACCCTCGCCTTCGGCGACACGTCCGGTGGTTTCCGCCGGCTCATCCAGATCGTGTTCGGCCTGTCGATCGCGTTCGCGGCCAGCTCGTTCTTCCTCAGCTTCTTCAGCTTCGGCGGCGGAGCGCTGGTTTGATGGTGGGCGTCGCCGATCAGGACGTTCCGGGCTTCACAGTCACGGTCCACCGCGCACTGACCGAGCCGATCCTGCTCGGCGGCGCGCCGCGCGCCATCGCCATCGTGAACGGGACACTCGCGGGCGCTGTCGGGCTCGGCCTGCGCCTCTGGCTCGTCGGCATCGCGATCTGGGCGATCGGGCACGTCGCGGCCGTCTGGGCCGCCAAGCGCGACCCGCTTTTCGTCGATGTCGTGCGCCGTCACCTGCGCATCCCTGCGCATCTCGCGGTTTGAGGGAGGGCGTCGCCATGATGAACCTCGCCGAATACCGCAACCGCAACAGCCGGCTCGCCGATTTCCTGCCCTGGGTCGCGCTCGTGGGCTCCGGCGTTGTCCTCAACAAGGACGGCAGCTTCCAGCGCACCGCGCAGTTCCGCGGCCCCGATCTGGATTCGGCCGTTCCCGCCGAGCTTGTCGCCGTCGCCGGCCGCCTCAACAACGCCTTCCGCCGTCTCGGCTCCGGTTGGGCGATCTTCGTTGAGGCGCAGCGTCATCCCTCGAACCGCTATCCCGACAGCAAGTTTCCCGATGCGGCCTCGGCCCTGGTCGATGCCGAGCGCAAGGCGGATTTCGAGGAAGCCGGCGCGCATTTCGAGTCCAGCTACTTTCTGACCTTCGCCTGGTTGCCGCCGGCTGAGGATGCTGCGCGTGCAGAAACCTGGCTCTACGAGGGCCGCGAGACGTCGGGCATCGACCCGCGCGAGGCGCTGACCGGCTTTGCCGATCGCACCGACCGCATCCTGCGCCTGGTCGAAGCCTTCATGCCGGAATGCCGGTGGCTCGATGACGCCGAGACCCTGACCTTCTTGCACGGCTGCGTTTCGACCAAGCGTCATCGTGTCCGCGTTCCCGAGACGCCGATCTATCTCGACGCGCTGCTCGCCGATCAGCCTCTCGCCGGCGGGCTCGAACCGCGGCTTGGCGATCAGCATGTCCGCGTCCTCACGATCACCGGGTTTCCGACCGCAACGACACCCGGCCTGCTCGACGAGCTGAACCGGCTCGCCTTTCCCTATCGCTGGTCGACGCGCGCGATCCTGCTCGACAAGACCGACGCGACCAAGCTGCTGACCAAGATCCGCCGGCAATGGTTCGCCAAACGCAAGTCGATCGCGGCGATCCTGAAAGAGGTGATGACCAACGAGGCGTCCGTCCTCGTGGACACCGACGCCGCCAACAAGGCCGCCGACGCCGATATGGCGTTGCAGGAACTCGGCGCCGACTATGCCGGCATGGCCTATGTCACCGCGACGGTGACGGTCTGGGACGCCGATCCGCGCGCGGCCGACGAGAAGCTGCGGCTGGTCGAGAAGGTCATCCAGGGCCGCGACTTCACCGCCATGGTGGAGACCGTCAACGCGGTCGATGCCTGGCTCGGCTCGCTGCCCGGCCATGTCTACGCCAATGTTCGGCAACCGCCGATCTCCACGCTCAATCTCGCCCACATGATCCCGCTTTCGGCGGTATGGGCGGGACCGGAACGGGACGAGCATTTTGCAGCTCCCCCACTGCTCTTCGGCAAGACCGAAGGCTCGACCCCGTTCCGGCTTTCCATCCATGTCGGCGATGTCGGCCACACGCTGATCGTCGGCCCGACCGGCGCGGGCAAGTCCGTGCTGCTCGCGCTGATGGCGCTTCAGTTCCGTCGCTATGCGCGCTCGCAGGTCGTTGCCTTCGACTTCGGCGGCTCGATCCGCGCGGCCGCGCTCGCCATGGGCGGCGATTGGCACGATCTCGGCGGCGATCTCAGCGATGGCGCTTCGGATAGCGTCAGCCTTCAGCCGCTCTCGCGCATCCATGATGTGCCCGAGCGTGCGTGGGCCGCCGACTGGCTGGTGGCGATCCTCGTTCGCGAAGGCGTGACCATCACGCCGGAAGTGAAGGAGCACCTCTGGACCGCGCTTACTTCTCTCGCCAGCGCGCCGGTCGAGGAGCGGACTCTGACGGGCCTCGCCGTGCTGCTCCAATCGAACGACCTGAAGCAAGCGCTCCGGCCGTACTGCGTTGGCGGTCCTTATGGACGCCTGCTCGATGCCGAGCACGAATATCTCGGCACGGCATCGGTCCAGGCGTTCGAGACCGAGGGGCTGATCGGCACCGGCGCGGCGCCGGCCGTCCTCGCCTACCTCTTCCACCGCATCGATGATCGGCTCGATGGCTCGCCGACGTTGATCATCATCGACGAGGGCTGGCTTGCGCTCGACGATGAGGGCTTTGCCGGCCAGCTCAGGGAGTGGCTGAAGACGCTCAGGAAAAAGAACGCCAGCGTCATCTTCGCCACGCAATCGCTGTCGGACATCGACGGCTCGGCCATCGCTCCGGCCATCATCGAGAGCTGCCAGACCCGACTTCTGTTGCCGAACGAACGCGCGATCGAGCCGCAGATCACCGCGATCTACCGGCGCTTCGGTCTCAATGATCGCCAGATCGAGATTATCGCGCGGGCGATGCCCAAGCGCGACTACTACTGCCAGTCGCGCCGCTGCAATCGCCTCTTCGAACTCGGCCTGTCCGACGTCGCGCTCGCGCTCTGCGCCGCGTCCGCCAAGACGGATCAGACGGCCATCGCTCGCATCGTCGCCGAGCACGGCCGAGACGGCTTCCTCACCGCTTGGCTGCACCACCGCGATGTCGGCTGGGCGGCGGATCTCGTTCCCACCCTCAACACCCAAGGAGAATTGACATGAAACTGCGCCATTCCCGCGCAGCGCGTTTTGCTGCCGCGCTGCTGACCGCCCCGATCGCGCTCGCACCCATGCTGGCAACGCCGGCGCACGCGATCATCGTCTACGACCCGACCAACTATGCGCAGAACGTGCTTCAGGCCGCCCGCGCGCTGGAGCAGATCACCAACCAGATCACCTCGCTTCAGAACGAAGCGCAGATGCTGATCAACCAGGCGCGGAACCTGACCAGCCTGCCGTTCTCCGCGCTCCAGCAGTTGCAGCAGTCGGTCCAGAAGACGCAGCAGCTCCTCAACCAAGCGCAAAACATCGCCTACGACGTCCAGAAGATCGACCAGATGTTCCAGCAGAAATACGGGAACGTCTCGATGTCGGCGAGCGACCAGCAGCTCGTCTCCGATGCCCGTTCGCGCTGGCAGAACACCGTCGGCGGCTTGCAGGACGCGATGCGGGTTCAGGCCGGCGTCGTCGGCAACATCGACACCAATCGCGCGCAGATGTCGGCCCTCGTCGGCCAGAGCCAGGGCGCGACCGGCGCGCTGCAGGCGACGCAGGCGGGCAACCAGCTCCTCGCGCTTCAGGCCCAGCAGCTCGCCGATCTCACCGCCGTCGTCGCGGCGAACGGACGCGCCCAGATGCTGACCGAGGCCGAACGCGCGGCTGCTGCCGAACAGGGCCGCGAACAGCGTCGCCGCTTCCTGACGCCGGGCACGGGCTACCAGCCCGGCAACGCCCAGATGTTCAAAAATCGGAACTGAGCGGGAGCGATCGCCATGGACGGCAAAATGTTCGCCCGGCTCGGCGCCGTCGTCTTCGTCGGCGTCGCCATCACCGCCACCGTCATCGAGCTGACCCGGAAAGAGGAGGAGCCGGAGGTCCGTTCGCTGGCTCTGCGACCGGGCGTTAATGTCGAGGCCCTCCAGCGTCAGCTTCGCGGATGCCGTGATATGGGCGAGGCCGCGATCCGTGATCCGGCCTGCCTCAAGCTCTGGGCCGCCAACCGCGACCGCTTCCTGGGCCAGAACCCGGAAGCGCCGCGGACGGCCTCGCCGGATGCGCCGACCCCGACCGCGACGATCGCGCCAGCGCCGGCGCCGGACTCGGCAATTAAGGAAACCGCGCCGGTCATGCAGGCGGAGCCCGCGCGTCCGGGGACGCACTGACATGGGCGGCACCGGCGTCATCGACAACTTCCTGGGCGTCTTCACCCGCTACATCGATTCAGGCTTCGGCCTGCTCGGCGGGGAAGTCGCCTTCATCGCCACGACACTCATCGTCATAGATGTGACGCTGGCCGCCCTGTTCTGGAGCTGGGGCGCCGATGACGACATCGTCGCCCGCCTCGTGAAGAAGACGCTGTTCGTCGGCGTCTTCGCCTATCTGATCTCCAACTGGAACAATCTCGCCCGCATCGTCTTCGAGAGCTTCGCCGGTCTTGGCCTGAAAGCCTCGGGCACGGGCTTCTCCGTCACCGATCTCCTGCGCCCCGGCAAGGTTGCGCAAACCGGCCTCGATGCCGGACGGCCGTTGCTCGAATCCATCTCAAACTTGATGGGCTGGGTCGCGTTCTTCGAGAACTTCATCCAGATCGCGTGCCTGCTGTTCGCCTGGGCGCTGATCCTGCTCGCCTTCTTCATCCTCGCGGTCCAGCTCTTCGTCACCTTGATCGAATTCAAGCTGACGACGCTCGCGGGCTTCGTGCTGATCCCGTTCGGCCTCTTCGGCAAGTCCGCCTTCATGGCCGAGCGCGTGCTGGGCAACGTCATTTCTTCCGGCATCAAGGTGCTCGTGCTCGCCGTCATCATCGGCATCGGCTCCACCTTGTTCTCGCAGTTCACACGAGGCTTCGGCGGCCAGACCCCGACGATCGACGACGCCATGGCGATCGTGCTCGCGGCGCTCTCGCTTCTCGGTCTCGGCATCTTCGGTCCCGGCATCGCCAACGGCCTCGTCTCGGGCGGCCCGCAACTCGGCGCTGGCGCCGCGGTGGGTGCAGGCGTGGCGGCTGGCGGCATGGTCGCGGCCGGCGCCGCGACTGTCGGAGCAGTCGCCTCCGGTGGCGCGGCCCTTGCCAGTGGCGCAGCCGCCGCCGCTCGTGGTGGTGCGGCCGTCGCCGGCGGCGCATCCACCGCCTACAGCCTCGGCGTCGCCGGCCAGTCGGGCGCGTCCGGCCTCGGCAATGTCGCGAGCACCGGCGCGAAGGCCGCTGCCTCGCCGCTGAAGCGCGCCGTGTCACGTGCGTCCGACAGCCTCAAGTCCAGCTTCGATGCCGGCTCTCGTGCCGCCTCCGAGATCTCCGGCGGCGCATCCAGCGACGGCGGCGCGACGGAAGCCGCGCCCGCTGCCGCCGCGACTGCCACCCGCGACGGTCCGCCGGCCTGGGCCAAGCGCATGAAACGCTCGCAGCAACTCGCCCACGGCGTCCAGGCCGCCGCCCATGCCGTCAAGTCCGGCGACAGCCATGGCGGCGGCTCCTCCGTCAACCTCTCCGAAAGCGACTGACTATGAACTTCTTCAAACGACCATCGACCCACTACGGGAAAGCACCACAGCCCGAAACGCCCTATCAACGCGCCGCCCAGGTCTGGGATGACCGGATCGGTTCCGCCCGCGTGCAGGCTCGCAACTGGCGCTACATGGCCTTCGGCTGCCTGGCCCTTTCGGCAGGCCTGTCGGGCGGCCTCGTCTGGCAGTCGGCCAGCGGCACCATCGTTCCGTGGGTCGTGCAAGTCGACAAACTCGGCCAGGCGCAGGCAATCGCCCCCGCCGTCGCCGACTATCGGCCGTCCGATCCGCAGATCGCGTTCCATCTCGCCCGCTTCATCGAGCAGGTTCGCTCGATCCCGGCCGACGCGATCATCGTGCGGCAGAACTGGCTGCGCGCCTACGAGTTCACCACGCAGGGCGGCGCGCTCGCCCTCAATGACTATGCCCGCGCGAACGACCCCTTCACCAAGGTCGGCAAACAACAGGTCGCCATCGAGGTGTCGAGCGTCATCCGGGCCTCCCCGGACTCATTCCGTGTAGCCTGGATCGAGCGCCGCTATCAGGACGGCTCGCTCGCCGCGACCGAGCGCTGGTCCGCCATCCTCACCATCGTCGTGCAAACGCCGCGCGACGCCGAAAAGCTTCGAGCCAATCCGCTCGGAATCTACGTCAACGCCATCAACTGGTCGAAGGAGCTTGGACAATGACGCCTGCCTTCCGCACAGCCGGAAAGCCGGCTTTCCGTAAATCCTCGCTTGCGCTTCTGCTGGCCTGCACGTCAGCTCTCGCCGGCTGCGCGACCAACACGCCACCGCCCGAGATCAGTTATGACAACGCCGCGCCAGCCGTGCAGACGGTCGATCCGCCGTCGCCGGTGCGCATCGTCGAACTCCCGAGGCCCTTGCCGCTTCCCGGCCAGATGAAGCCCGTGGACGGAGCGCGCCCGCCGGCCGAGGCCGCCGATCCCGCCGCTCGCGTCAATCAGGCCAATGCACAGGCGCGCGTTCAGCCGGTGCGTAACGGCTTCATCAACTCCATGCAGGTCTACCCCTTCACTCAAGGGGCGCTCTATCAGGTCTATACCGCCGTAGGGCAGATCACGGACATCGCGCTCCAGCCCGGCGAGCAGCTTGTCGGCGCCGGTCCCGTGGCGGCCGGCGACACGGTGCGCTGGATCATCGGCGACACCGAGAGCGGCACGGGTGCGGCGAAACAGGTCCACATCCTGGTCAAGCCGACTCGGCCTGATCTGATGACGAACCTCGTCATCAACACCAATCTGCGCACCTATTATATGGAGCTGCGCTCCACGTCCTCGACCTACATGGCGTCGGTCTCCTGGCAATATCCGCAGGACCAGCTCATCGCCCTGCGCCGGCAGAATGCGCAGGCGGAGGCCGCGCAGCCCGTCTCGACCGGCGTCGATCTCTCCCGCGTCAACTTCCGCTACGAGGTGACGGGCGACCGCGCGCCGTGGCGGCCATTGCGCGCATTCGACGACGGCCGGCAGGTGTTCATCGAATTCCCGCGCGGCATCGGCCAGGGCGAGATACCGCCGTTGTTCGTCGTCGGCCCCGAGGGCGCGACCTCCGAACTCGTGAACTACCGCGTGCGTGGCAACTACATGGTCGTCGACCGGTTGTTCGCCGCCGCCGAGCTGCGCTTCGGAGCCGGTCGCAACCAGAAGCGCGTGCGGATCTCGCGCACCGACGGAAGGCCGGCGTCATGAGCGAGATCGAACCCGGAAAGGAGAAAGGAACGGAGCCGTCCGGCGAGGACGGCGCCCTGCCGCTGACCGGCGAGCCGGCCGCGCCGATGCGCCTGCGCCCCGAGCCGCCGCGCGTGACGAGGCTGTCGCGCAAGGTTCTGGCCGGCCTCGGCCTGGTCGCCAGCGTCGGGATCGGCGGCGCGCTGATCTACGCCCTGCAAATTCAGGGCGGACGCAAAGGCAACGAGGAGCTTTACGCGACCGACAATCGTGCGACCGCGGATGGCCTGAATAGCCTGCCGCGGGACTATACTGGGCCGGTGCTCGGCCCGCCGCTACCCGGCGATCTCGGTCGGCCGATCCTCAACGCGCAGAACGCCGTGCCGTCGCCATCGATCACGACGCCCAATCCCGGCATCAGCGCCGAGGAGCAGCGTCGGCTTCAGGAGCTGGAGTCGGCGAGGACGGCGCGCCTGTTCGCCTCGACCGAGACGCGCAGCGCCTCGACGCAGCCTGGCGCGACCGCTGCGACCCCCACGGTCCCCACGCCCGATCTGACGAATCTCGGCCTGACGCCGCAACCGGCGACGCCGACCGCCCAGGATCGCCAGCTCGCGTTCCTCAATCAGACGCCCGACAAGCGCACGGTCTCTCCCGATCGCGTAGCCGCGCCGGCGTCGGCGAATGTACTTCAGGCAGGCGCGGTGATAGCCGCAGCGCTGATCACCGGCATTCGCTCCGATCTTCCCGGCCAGATCACCGCCCAGGTGACGGAGAACATCTACGACAGTCCGACCGGCAAGATTCTACTCGTTCCGCAGGGCACGCGCATCATCGGCCAGTACGACAACGGCGTCGGCTTCGGGCAGCGCCGCGTCCTGCTTGTCTGGAACCGGCTGATCTTCCCGAACGGCCGCTCGATCGTGCTGGAGCGCCAACCCGGCGCGGATGCGGAGGGGTATGCCGGCCTCGAGGATGGCGTCGACTATCACTGGGGCGAACTGTTCAAGGCCGCTGCCTTGTCGACTCTGCTCAGCATCGGCGCGCAGACCGGATCATCGGGTGACGAGAGCGACATCGTCCGGGCTCTGCGCCAGGGCGCGGGCGACAGCATCAGCCAGACAGGACAGCAGATCGTCAGCCGGCAACTCAACATCGCGCCGACACTGACGATCCGACCAGGCTTCCCCGTCCGCGTCATCGTCACGCGCGACCTCGTGCTCGAACCCTACGGAGGCTGAGGTGGCAAAGCTGAAACTCGGCCCGCTTTCGGACGACAAGCCGGTTAAGGTGACGATCGAGCTGCCGGCAAGCCTGCATCGTGATCTGACAGCCTATGCGGAGATTCTGGGGCGGGAGTCCGGTCGGTCGGCCGATCCCGTCCGCCTGATCGTTCCCATGCTGGAAAAGTTCATTGCGACGGATCGGGGCTTTACGAAGGCGAAGCAGGCGGGCTCATCGCCGCGGCCGCCTGGCTGACGGCTGGCCGATCGGTTCGCGCCAATGTCCGAGCGAGGCTTAGAAACCTGCGGCACACCGGATTGTCGTTCCTGCGCGACCAGATCGCGCTGAACGGCAAGACCTCACCCATGATCGGGCGATAGACGATACCAGGGATCTGAGCCCCCGTGGTGGCCTCGCTGGTCAGCGTCAGGCCGCGACCTATGGCCACCATCGACAACAGGACATCCCGCCCAACATAATGCGGGTGGATATTCGGATGGTGGCCGAGGCCGGCCAGTCGCTGGATCAAATAGTCGTAGATTTCCGGTCCCGGCGCCGCATCGCTGACGATAAAGTTTTCGCCGGCGAGATCGTCCCAATTCAGGGCCAGCTTCGTCACCAGGCGGTGTTCCGTCGGCAGGACAGCGAACACCCTCTCCGACCAAAGCTGCTCGGTCTCGCAGTCGGGCCATTCGGTCGTTCCAGTGATGAATGCCACATCGAGCTGAAGCTGGCGGATCGCGGCCACATGGATCGACGGATTGCCCTCGATCAGCTCGACCACCACCCGCGGGTGCTTTGCGTCAAACGCCTTCATCAGGTCGAACAGAAAGCCCGACGCCAGTGATGAGAAGATGCCGACCTTGATGATGCCGTCCTCGGATCGGCCGATCGCGGAGACATCGTTGATGCCGACCTCGATCTGGTGAAGGGCGATACGGACGCGACGAAGGAAACGTTGACCCGCCACCGTGAGCGAAACCCCGCCGGAATGGCGGTGGAATAGGGAAGCGCCAAGCCGATCTTCAAGATCTCGGATGCGCCGGCTCACAGCAGACTCCTGAATGTTCAGGAGTGTCGCCGCCTTGCGAAAGCTCCCCTGCTCGGCAGCCGTGACAAAGTATTGGATATGGCGCAGCCTGATCATGATGGAGCCACCTTTCTCCAAGTCTGCCGGGCTGTAAGTTACATCACGACGGCTTCCCCACTCCTGAACAAATATAGTTTCAGCCTACGCGAACACCTACACTGCCATTGTTACGCCTTCATTCGACAGACTTCTCTATGAAACCAAGGGTATTGGCGTTCTCCACCAGAGTCCTCACCTTGGCGCGCTCCAGGCCGCCAGGCACATCCGCCTCGATCTCGAGCCTGAGCTTCACCTGACTGCCCGGCAGCGTGGTGAGCTGCTCGACGATCGCCTCGACAATCTGATGAATGTCCCGCGCCGGCCGCTCGGGTGAGATCATCACGGCGCCGGTAAATCGCGTCGGCCTCTTCTCTGTCGGCGGTGTAGCGGGTCCGCCATCCACGACTGGACCGCCCGGCGTCAGCGTGCCGCCGTCAGCGCCTCCAGGCGCGCCACCAGCGTCAGGTTGCACCGGCGCCGGACGGTGCGCTTCGGCGACATCCGGTTTGATGATGACGCTGTCGCTGTCGATGACCACCGGGGCGCTGCTGCCACGTTCGATCACGAGCCCTAGATAGGTGTCCGCCTTCTCGTCCCATCGTTCGGCATAGGCAAAGGGGCCAGGCAACATGCCGCTGATCGCCGCCTGCACGGCCTTGACCAGGACATCCTGCCCTTTGAGCCGCGGCAGATAGATGTAGCGGTTGAGGTATCCCCGCAGATCCTTCAACGACAGGTGCGGCTTGTCATTCCAGATATATTTCTGGAGATCGCGGTCGAGACGCGACGGCCCCAGGTCGGTCAACAAGCCTTCCTCGGCCACGAGCTTCTTGCTCGCCCGCCCCAACAGCCCATCTTGCGCCGGGATCTTGCCGGAGACCCATTCCACATCGGCCTGGGCGCTCTCCTGCGCCGGGTAGTGTAGGTAGCACCACGCCTCCTTGAGGCGCGTCTTCATCGTCTCATTGGCCTCAGCCAGTTTCGTCTTGGCGAGCGCGCTGTCGCTCTGGGTGAGATTGAGCCGTTCGGTGTCTCGAACGATCTCGCCCCAAGCCAACGATGCACGCACGGCGTCTTTCAGATTGTCAAGCTGGCGCGAATCTGCAGCGATGAACACTAGCATGTTACGATACACGCGCGGCGTGCTGCCACGCTGCATCAAGATGTCCTTCGCCTCCGTCAGCGCCTCTGACGTGTCGCGCCCATTGTGCGTATACGCCACCCCCAGCACCACAGCCCGCACACCTCCCGCTTCATCGGGCACTTCGGCTGAGGAAGCTGGTGCGACCTGCACGGCGTCGAAATGTCCTCGATCGGCGAGGCCATTCACATATTTCCCGAGTTCGGCGTCGATCGTCACGTCGACCAGGGCCGCCTCGATCTGCGCCGCCTTGTCCGCCGCGATGCGGTTGAGGCTCGCGGACATCGAATACCAGTAGCGGCCAAGATCGGCGTGCATGAACTTGGCCTGGTTGGTCAGCCGCCGCAGCGCGTCGCCGAAGATGGCCGGACGCTCGCCAGGCTGCACGACGCCGAGATTGATCTGCTTGTCGTCAAGGCCCGTGTTCTGCTGCTGGGCAGTGGGCGCCGTCCCCATGAAGATCGCGCGCGCGACGCGCCTAGTCGCCGAGTAGCGGTTCAGGTTGGGCGCGGACTGGTCGATCTTGTAGGGCGTGGACGTCGTACCGTCGACATCGCCGGCGATGATCGACTGCCAGCTCACCTCCAGATAGTGCAGCAATTCCGGCTCCACGCGCGGCGAACTCACCGCCACGCTGCCAGGCATAATCATCACCGATGGATCGGCATTCATCCAAAGCTCGTGAATGGCCTGCGCCATCAGCCGCAGCACGCCGCGCGTGCGCTGGAATTTTTCGAGCGAGCCCCAGCTCGTATAGAGCTGGTCGAACAGCTCGGGATGAATCGGATAAGCCTTCTCTAGCTTGCGCCGATAGTCCTCGTCCGCGCAGCCCTGCGGGAAATCGTTGGCGTTCTCCCGGTAGAGCTTGGCGTATTGCTTCAGCGTGTTGTCGCGGTGATGGAACTTGTCGCCGGGGATGTCCTTGAACAGCCGCCGCCGAACGATCTCATAGCTCTCTTCCTGGCTCGCCGGCCGCCATGAGGATTCGACCCGGCTGAATGTCTGCTTGAGGCGCGCCAATGCTTCCTGACCGCCTTCACCGCCCACCTCGATCTGCGAGGCCGGCAAGGAAGCGACCAGTAGCGTGCCGGGGCTGGCCTTGACCGCCTCGGTCAGCGACTGGACGAAGGACAGGTTCGCATCGAACGACCCGGACGGCAGCCCCTCGACCCTGTAGATTTGCCGTAGGTAAGCGACCCATTCGTCGATCAGGATCAGGCACGGCGCATATTTCTTGAAGAGCCTTTCCAAGAGGTTCGAGCCCGGCGCGATACCGCTGGCGTCGTTTTCCGCCACCATCGCATAGGCGTCAGCGCCGCCGAGCTGCCAGGCGAGTTCGCCCCAGGTCGTGCGGATTTTCCGGTCGCCCTCGGCAAGGAGCACGTCCTGCGGTCCCCGCGATGTGCCGACGAGCACGGCGCGGTTGATGCCCTTCGGCACGCTGAGGCCCTGCTTTTCGAGCAACTGGTCCAGGCCAGAAAGGTCCTGGACCGGAGTCGGGCCGGCCATGTGATAGAGGGCCAGCATCGAGTGGGTCTTGCCGCCGCCGAAGTTGGTTTGCAGTTCGACGACCGGATCGCCGCCGCTGCCGGACAGCCGCTTCGCAGCTCCGATCAGCAGCGCGCTCAAGCCTTCCGTAAGATAGGTGCGGCTGAAGAACTGGCGCGGGTCGCGGTATTCCGGCGGCGCGCTGCCGGAATGGACCTTGGCGAGGTCGGCCGCGAACTCGGCCTGCTGGAACTCGCCGGTGGCGACATCCTGGTGCGGCTCGACCACCTCGCGCCACGGCAGAAGCCCCGCCACCGTCTCGACCGAGATTTCGAGGCGCTGGGTTTTCCGCCGCTCCTCATTGCGCTGAAGCTCGGTGAACTTGGTCCGCAGGATGGTGTCGCGCATCTTGCCGAGCTGCTCGGCCGTCTCGCCGGCGCTGATCGCCTCCATCAGACGACGCATGGAATCGAGGGCGCGCTCGGCGTCGTCGTAGGTGAAAGTCTCATTGTGCGAGAGCTTGTTGCGGACATCGCCCAATTCATTGACCAGCGAGCGTTCAGCGCGGCCGAGAACCGCCTTGAACGCCTCGCTCCAGAAGCGGTCCATCGCGTTGAACAGTGCGGCCTGGTCCCAGCCGACTTCACCGTTGCTGTTGGGGCGCAGGCTCGGCAGCTTTTCCAGAACCTGGACCTGCCAATGCCCCTTGAGCGAGGTTTCGAGCCGCTTTTCGACGAACGGGATCAGCGCTGCCGGCAGCAGTTCCATCCCTTCAAACACATATTGGCGCGTGCTTTTTGCCACGTTCCGTCCCCTCAGATGTCCAGCTTGATCTGGCGATCGCCGACAGTGTCGTGGATCGCTGCGGCCTGCCGCGTCAGTTCGGTCCAGTCGGTGACGAGTGCGTTGTAGGCCGTGGCCTCTTGGCGATCCTGCCGCCGCTTGTCGCTGATTTCATACAGGACGTAGGCCAAATCCTTCACCGCCTCGGCCTTGTCGCTCCCAAACTTTTTCAGGAGCAATGCCGTGTCATGCGACAAGCCGTCCAGTTGATGCTGACGCACGAGATACTGGCAGCATTCCCAGACGGTGAGATGGCGGTCGGTTTCGGGATCCCAATCCTCCTCCAACTCTTCCCGCTTGTAGATGCGGACGCGCCCGGCCGATGATTCCACGATGCCAGCATGGCGAACATCGTCCACCGAGATGCCACGGGCACGGGCGAGGTTATCGGCATCGCCGAACACGCCCTTTTCGTAGCCATGCTGGGTGAACCAGGTCACGGCAAAGCGCGTCTCGGGATCAAAATCACCTTCCTGAGAGGAAAGATACTGATCCAGTTCCTCGTTGATGATTTGCAAGGCGGTCTTCACCGACATTGGGCTGTCATCGCGTTCGATCACCGAGGCATAGCGGCTGAAAATCGCTATGCCGGGGCCGATGGATGCTTGGGGAATATCCACCGGGGCGATGCTTGCGCGGTGCATCTCCTTGAGAGCCGCAGGCAGTTCGCGGCGCAGCGCCCTGATAAATTCAACGCGCGAGATCGTCTCGGCATCCGCCGCGCGCGGTCGGCACGCCATCACGACAGAGGTGGCGAGCGCGTTCTTGTTCTTCTTGAGGTTGCCGACAAGCTCAGTCCGCACAGGCCATGTCGCCCCAATCGAATAGCCGGCGTCGACAATCGCCTGAAGGAAAGTCGCCCACCCCTTTACTGAGAACCCGCTTTCATCGACCTCGCCTTGCCGGAAAGCATAGTAAATCGCAGCGGGCACATCGGGTCGGCCCTGGGTCGCCATGTGACGCATGACGGTAGTCATGCCTTCGAGAAAGAAGCTGTCGGCCTCGTCCTTGCCGCCATGGCGTTTATAGTCGGCAACCAGTTCCTCTTGCTTGGGAACCAGCATGGTCGAAAACAGGTCCGGGTAGGTGCTGGCCAGTCCCTTCCGTAGCCAGACATAGAAGAAATCCGACAAATCCGCGTAAGGGACGTTGTCGTAATAGGGCGGATCGGTCGAGATAACGAAACCAGAGAAATCTACGTTCTGGGCATCCATCTGCCGCTCAACACCCCCCTGCTCCGAGCACGGAAGCGCAGCGACGCTCTTGGCCAGATACTCGACTTGGCCGATGAAATTGCCTGATGAGGATGAGAACGGGTTTCCTTCTGCCGTATCCCACCGCATGGGCAGGGCTTGCATCGCAAACACCTGCTCCACCTTCTCCCCGGACGTATGCCAAAACGTGCTCGTGGACTGCCTGTTGGCCAAACGGCTTACACACAAAACCAAATACGAGAGTATCGCCCTTTTATATGCGAGATCCGAAATGTCTCTGACAACATCTGGGATGAGACCCATAAAGGTGTTTAGCGCGATGGTCTGCCGATCCATGAATAGATCGGAGATATTAGTTGGGCCGTAATTGGTCACACTCATATACTGAGGGTGCTGTGAGAGCGGATATTCCGGTCTCCAATCAGGCTTTTCGCTGAAAGCCAGAGCCTCATGCTCTTTGGTTGGGGCGACGTAGCGCCGCCCGCCTTTCCCTTCCACGACGATGGCAAGAAGGCGCCAGCCCATCCTACCGGCCATGCCCTCAGCTTTCACATAGTCAGCGGTGATGGCGTCGCCGGTCAGGAGGCACCTGAAGTTCGCACCTCGCCCTGCCTTGGTCCCCGCAGCCACGGCATCTTCGTCATCGGGCTTTCCGTTATGCACCTCGAAGGAAATATCGGTGCCGCTGACAACCGGCTTCACCCACACTGATTTCTTCGGCTTGTTGCAAAGCCAGTAATTGGAAATCAGGGGGACATGAGCACCCCGCACTGCCGGATTCGGACTGGCTACGGTCCTGGCCCACAGCCAGGCAAGAACGGTAGCTTCTCCCCCTCCATCCTTCTTAGAAAGAGCAACCTGCGGATAGAGGTGTCCAATTTTCTCCCACGCCTTGTCGCTTAGCGCCTGCGCATACCAGAGAATGTCTTCGGCAAGCCCCTCCGCCCCGCGATAGTGCAGGCGCTCTGGTTTGCCGGGATGGGCAGGCTTCTGATCCTTAAATTGAGAAGGCACCTCAATCATTGCCTTCCCAATCATCACAGCGACTGGATTGAGATCGGACCCTGTTGATGGCAAACCGAGCCGCAGAGCCTCAAGCGGAATAGAGCCGCCCCCGGAAAACGGATCATAGGTCGGAGGGACGCCTTCCGGGAAATTCCTGCGAATTTCAGCACGGGCACGTTCAAGAACTTCCTCGTTGGTGGAGTTCTCCCACTTCACCATATCCTCGATGATCTGGAAGAGACGGTCGCGCTCAACCTCGATCTCCTCCTCGGTCGTGAACTCCTCGGGATGGCTCGACGGATCATCGACAAGCTGGGCGAACAGCACCGCCCGACATGCCGCGAGTGGGCGGCGCGCCCACCATAGATGCAGCGTCGACGGATGCCCGTGCCGGATCGATTTCTCGCGCGCCGACGCCGCATTGATCGCTTCGAGTGGAATGGCGACTTCGATGAGTTTCTTTTTGTATGTCATTGTGGCCCTACGTCATGTCGTTCTTGAGGTGTCCTGGCAAATACCCGACGACAACGCGGCCGGTCTCGGCATCCCAGAAATAATATAGTCGGAAACCTAGCCGCCCATCGCGGCTGTTGCTGCCTTTCAAGTGCCAATCAAGCTCGCGCGTAGAGTCCTGATAGCGAACGAAATATGCTCCTCCGAAGTTCTTCGCTTTGTTTTCTTGGGAAAAGCACGGCGTATTTTCCAAGCCAAGCTCTGCGAGCTTTTGCTCGAAAGCATTCTTGTGCTCGATTCCGCCGATGCGGCGCATGGGGACATAAAAATCCCGCATCATCAGAAGCACGTTGTAGACTAGAGAAACGTCTTTGAAGTCCGAGTCTCGGGCAGCCTTGATCGCCTTGGGATGCAACTCCACTTGGCCACTGAGATGAGCCCGCGCCCAGGTTTCGACCTCGCTCAAGCTGTCCGGCAATATCGGCGCTGCACTCTTCGGGCTCTCCGAAAGCACCGCATCGAGACGCGCCTGTAGCGCCACATAGCTCGCCTTGATCTGACGCAGTTCCGACAGGGCCGATTGCCGCTCGGCGTCCGCGTTCAGCGCCAACTCGAGACTGGCCTCGGCCTCTTGCTTCGCCGCGCGCAACTCCTCGTCTGCCAGCCGCAAAAGTTCAGCGTCACCCTGACCTTCGGCCGAAGCGCTTTCGCGAGCCCGTTGCGCCGCTATGCGCTTGACGTGCTGAAACGACGGCTGCTCCCGTTCGAGAACATCGCGCGGGCGAGTGATCCGAAGCCCCTGCTCAACGAGGAAATCCGTAAAGGTGGAACCGACACTATCGCCCCAGTCAGCGATGCGTGCTGCCGTCGCGACGGGATGGTCGGTCGGGAGATGCGCGCTTGGGCTAAAGCCGGGATTGTAGGTCCGTACTGCCTGGCGATAGACCGAGAACTCTCGCCCTACGCGATCCGTCAAAGAAAACGCCGCTTCAGATGTGATGACGACAGTATGCACAAACCCGACCGTCCTTCGGATGAATGGCTGGACAGGAATTGCCGTCTCGTCGGCGTTTTCACTTCCCTCTGGCGTGGCGAAGACGACAACGGGATGATGACGATGCGGCGCTTCCAGAAAGGCTACAAGTTCATCGACATCCTGCTCTGACACCACGAGCCATGGATCGGCCGATGTCGGGCGGCCATCCAGGAGAGCGTCCTGCGTAAATGCCACGCCGCGAACGAAATTGGGTATCGACCGCGGGATCGGCTCGGCGTTTCCCCGTTGGGCGCAGATAAGACGAACTCCGAACACCGCTTCCGTCGCGCTACGCTCCGCAATACCCACCTCGGTAGTCCAGATGCGCGACGTATCTTTGAGGCGCTCGCGGAGTCTGAACGCCCAATACCGAGGCTCATCCAGTTTGATCGCCTCGGCCTGTTCAGAATTGTCCTGATCAATTTCAAAGGAATCGCCATCCCAAGCACCAACGGGAATATTTCTCAGGTTTCTGCCGGGATCGAATCCCCACCTCAAAACTCGCTTTTGCAGCTCGCGAAAAATATCGGGACCACGAACAACGAGGCCGACCTGCGACGCGATCTGCACGAAGATACGCTGCTCGGCGTCATGCACGGAAATGTTCTCAACGGCCTGCCTCATGTGATCCCCCTATGCCGGCTCTCGCGCCCGCTCCAGCAGGCGTCGGAGGTCAAACTGGATCGCGGTTTCGAGGAACGAGGGTTCCCGGTCCACCAGAGGGCCGCGCACATAGCGCGGCGCATGAGCAGAGCCGGCGGCGACCGACACGATGGCGAGAATGAACTTCTCCGGCTCATGCAGCGAGGTGATGACCTCCTGCCGCGTGACCATCACACTGTCGGCGCCGTCGATCCGCCCCTTGACCTCGATGAAGCGCAGATGCCCCGCCCTCGGATCGTGCGAAGCGATGTCGTAGCCGATCTTCTGGGCGGAGACGTCGGCCGGCTCATTGCCCAGCGCCCGCTCGGCCGCCATGACGGCTTCCATCGCCGCAAGCTCGATCGCCCGGCGTGCGGCGGGGTCTTCCGCGAAATGGTCCGGGACGCTTGGCGCCTGACGTGCTTCCAGCAGGCCCCGCGGAATGACCACCATGCCGCCGCGCACGCGCGGCGGCTGCGATGAGATGAACCGTTCCCGTTCAAGCTGGTCCATGCGGCGCTTCTGCCGATCCGCCAGGTCTTCGGCCCGGCGCTGCGCGTTCTGCCAGTTCACGCGCGTCTTCCTGCCGGCGCGCTCCTCCTCCTTCAGCTCGAAGGCACGCGAGTCCCAGTAGTTAATCTCTTTCTTGAGCCGGGCGCGAACTTCCTGCTCGACCTTTTCGATCTCGGGCAGGCGCCGCGCCTTGACCTCGGCGACATGGCCTTGTGCCAGTTCGACCGTCGCAAACCGGATCGCGGCCTTCTCCAGATCGGTGGTCAGCCAGCTCTCGTCCAGAAGGTCGCGCACGCTGGCGACTTCCTCCGGTTTGGCGGGACGCAGATTCAAATGCGGCGCGATGCCGGCGTTGACGGTGTTTCCGGTCTTGTCGATCGCGGCGAACTGGAGCCGCTGCGAAATCACATGCGGCTTGCCGGCGCTGGTGACACGTCCGTCCTGGACCGTGTGCTCCAGCAGGAAGATCGCCGACAGCGCATCGCCGGCGTCGGTGTCGTCGACCAGGATCGCGCCCTGCCGCATGATCTGCTCATATTGCTCGCGGATCAGGCTGATCACCGCTTCGAGCAGCGGATGGCCGGGGCAGACGAAGGCGGCGACTGGCTGCTGGTTGATCTTGTCCTTTTCGAAGCAGATCCGCTCATACTGGGTCTGAAGTGGCGCGCCGGTCCCGATCTGGCGATCCCGCTCGCGGATACGCACCGGGACATGAGTGACCTCCCAACGCCCTTCCTCACGGCGCTTGATCCGGCCGCCCAGATGCTGGAACGCCTCGGCGAAGAAGCTCTGGATGTGATGCGGCTGTAGGCGCAGCGCCTCGGCGCGCTCCATTTCGAGCCGCAGTTCCTCGACCTTGGCCTCCGGCATGGTGTCGTTGGTCAGCGCGCGGCGGCGCAGCAGTTCGAGCAGGTTCGCCTGATCGACGGCGCCATCCACCTGCTGGAACAGGCGTGCCTTGACCTCTTCCTTCTCGCCATACTGGATCGCCTCGAACAGCAAATCCTTGAGCGCCACGCCGTCGAACAATTCGCCAAGCACGTCATAAACACGACCGCCCAGCGCCTCGCGCGCAGCCTCCAGCTTTTCGAGCAGACGCGCATAAACCTCGCCCTCACGGGTATCGGCCGCGACGAGATTCCAGAGATGGCAAACCTCAGTCTGGCCGATGCGATGGATACGGCCGAACCGCTGCTCGATCTTGTTCGGGTTCCAAGGCAGGTCATAGTTGACCATGAGATGGCCGCGCTGAAGGTTCACGCCTTCGCCCGCCGCGTCGTTGGCGATCAGGACCAGCATGTCCTTGTCCTGCATGAAGCGTTCGACGACCTTGCGCCGCTCTTCGCGCGAAACGCCGCCGTGGATCACTTCCAGCGCCTCGGGATTTCCGAGCCGCGCCCGAACCTTATCGAGCAAGTAATGCAGCGTGTCCTTGGGCTCGGTGAAGATGATCAGCTTTCGGCGATTGCCGGCCGCGTCGACCATCAGATCGTCGTCGAGGATACGATTGAGCTGGCTCCACTTCGTATCCACGCCCGAGCGCAGCACGCCGAGCGCCATCGTCTCTAGGCTCTTCAGCGTCTCGACTTCCAGCGCGAGCTGCTCGACCGTCTCGGCCGTCGTCGCGCCCGTCGAGATCAGATCCTCAAGCTCGTCGATCTCCTCCTGGCCGTATTCCTCGATGTTTCGGAGCATGTCGGCGTTGATTGCCGATTCAGATGCGTCGACCCTGCGGCCCTTGGCGGCAAGGCGCGCTTCGCCCAGCTCGTTCTCCAGCCGCTCGCGGCGGCGCTTGAGGGACTGGTAGATGGCGGCCGGTGATGAGGCGAGACGCCGCTGAAGGATCTGCAAGGCGAAGCCGACATTGTTGCGCTTCTTCCCGTCACCTTCGGCGAAGCGCTGCACGCGGTTCATCTCGGTGCGAACATATTCGGTGACGGCGGTGTAGAGCGCGGCTTCCCCTTCCGAGAGCTGATATTTGACAGTGCGTGCCCGCCGCTCGGGGAAGAGCGGCCGGCCATCGAACTTGAGAAGTTCCTCCTTGGTCAGCCGCCGCATCATGTCTTCGGTGTCGGCATAATGGACGCCATCGCGGAACCGGCCCTCGAACCGATCGCCGTCGAGCAAGGCCATGAAGAGCTGGAAATCCTCTTCCTTGCCGTTGTGCGGCGTCGCCGACATCAACAGGAGATGCCGGCAGACCTGGCCGAGCTTCTGGCCGACCTGATAGCGCCGCGTATATTTGACCTCGCCGCCGAAATAGGTGGCCGACATGCGATGCGCTTCATCGCAGATGATCAGGTCCCATTCGCGCGCGCTCATGAGCTTCTCCTGAAGCTCCTCGTTGCGCGCCAGGACGTCGAGACGGACAATCAGCCGATCCCGGTCGCTGAACGGATTACCCGAGCGCGAGTTCTCGATCATGTCGCGGGAGAGGATGTCGAACTCGAGATTGAACTTCTGACCGAGTTCGTCCTGCCATTGTTCAACCAGACTGCCCGGCGCGACGACGAGACAGCGTTCAAGATCGCTGCGGGCGATCAGCTCCTTCATCAGCAGCCCGGCCATGATCGTCTTGCCGGCGCCGGGATCGTCGGCGAGGAGGAAGCGAAGCGGCTGCCGCGGCAGCATCTCGCCATAGACCGCCGAGATCTGGTGCGGCAGCGGATCGACCAAGCTCGTGTGGATCGCCAGATACGGGTCGAAATAATGCGCCAGCTTGATGCGGTTGGCTTCCGTCACCAGACGCAGCAACGCGCCGTCGGCGTCGAACGACCATGGCCGTCCGCTCTGCTCGACCTCAAGCCGGTGCTCGTCGTCCCGATAAAGAACGGCCTCGGCCACCGTGCCATTGTGATCGCGAAAAACGACGCTGATCGCCTGATCGCCGATCCAGTCCACCGAGATCACATGCACGGCCTGCGCCGAAGCAATGCCCCGCACGGATGCGCCGTTCTTTATTTCCTCAAGCCTTGCCGCCATTAGCCGGCGCCCCCCGATTCTCTCATAGCTGAAACTCCGCCTTCTCAAGCGCAGCCTCAGTTTCTTTGCGGTTTATCGTTACGATATGCTGGGTATGGGCGCTCTGCTTCGCCGCGTCACCAAGCAAACCCAGACGCTTCAAAACATAGAAGAGCATCGCGTAACGGACCGAGAGCACACCATTTCCCTGATCCAGCCCATAATCCTTGGCGACGACCTTCTTCTGGCTCGCCGTAAGCCCCGGATGCGGGCCGATGATGACATCGAAATAGTTATTCCAGAGCCAGTCCCCCTCGCCGGCTTCCCCAGGCTCGCCCTTCCCACCGACTTCGAGGATGCGCGGCAGCAGGAAGTCCTTGAACTTGTGCTCAAGGTGGCAATAGGCCCGCGCGTGCCAGCGGAACCCGTCATAGCCGAAGGCATGCGGCGTGATCCGCCGCCAAATGGGGTCCGGCCGCACCTTGTTCATCGATTGGTAGAAGACGTCGATCGAGGAGCCCTCGCGGCTGGCGTCGAGAATCTTGCGCAGCACCGCGATGTCGATGTCCCGCCTCGGGGTCAGCGCAACATCGGCGCTGGGAAGTGCCGCGATCCACGAATCGCTCGCGGGCACGGCGCCTTCGGCGACCGAACGAAGCTGCGAGAGATAGATGTAAGGGTCCGGCTCGAGGAAGCGCAGAACGAACTTTTCGGCGGCGACATAGCGCTTGGCGCGGGTGTCATACTCCATGTTTCCCGGCGCGCGCTCCTGATAGAGCGTCAAATCCTTGGACGCCTGCGGCACCGACACGCCAAACGCCTCAACGAGGTCGGCCCGGTTGATCGAGCCCTCCCAGAACAGCCGGAACTCGATGAACTCGAGCCGGCGCCCCACCCCCCATTTCAACGCCGTTGCGGCCTCTGCCATTGCTTCCGTCCCGCGTTAGTGGGCATAAAAACTATATGGACAATCCATCATTGTCCGTGTAATTATTATTCCCATCAAGGGCGCTCGTCAATGGTGATCGGCGCACGGATTGGGAGGCAAGGCATGCCGAAACGCGGTTCCAAGGGCGAAGTCACCAGCAAGCGGGCGGCCAGTGCCGCCGCCAAGGTGTTGCGCAACCCCAACAGCAGCAAGGCCGCGAAGACGGCGGCTGCTTCGGCGCTCACTCAGCGTCCGAACAAGAAGTAGCACCCGAAAGGAGGGCAACCATGGCCGTCGCGAGTCGATCCACCCTAGTCGTTCACGGTCGCCTCGCCATGCGGGAGAGCCGCCTGGCGGCGGGCCGTGACGGTCGCCACGGCCTCCAGATCATGTCCTTCGAGCAGGCCGCCGTCCGGCTGGCGGGCGGCTTCGCCCGCCCCATCGACGACGAGAGCCTGCGCGCGGCCATCCAGGCGGCCTTGCCTGCCACGCCGATGGGCGAGCTGGAGAGCATCAAGGCTCTTCCCGGCATGATCGACGCGGCGGCCGACACGCTCCACAAAGCCTGGCGCGCGGGCATCGATCTTGCCGCATGCGCGGCCGATCATCCGCGTCTCGCCGCCATCGCGCGCCTGGAAGCGGCCGTCCTCGACCAGCTTCCGCCCGGCATGATGCGGCCTCTCGACATCGTTGCCGCCGCAACCGCCCGTATCGGTCATGCCCCGGCGGTCCTCGGCCCGTTGGAGATCGTCGGCCTTACCGAACTCTCGCCCTGTTGGCGGCCGCTGCTCCAGGCGCTCACCGCCCATATCCCCGTGCGATGGACGGCCGGCCCGAGGAGCGTTCCCGCATGGCTGGACGGCACCGGCGTCACGGTCGCGCGCGCACCGGCGCATGCGCCGGGAATCAGTGCCGCCAGCGCGGCGACGGCCTATCACGAGGCCATTGAGGCGATGCGCTGGGCGCGCAGCCTGCTCGCCTCGGGCGTCCCGGCTTCGGAGATCGCCATCGCGACCGCCTCGCCCGCCGACTATGACGATCATTTCCTGGCCCTGCGCGCCGACGCCAACTTCGACCTGCACTTCGTTCATGGCATCCGCACCGTTGCCACCCGCGAGGGTCAGGCGGCTGCGGCGCTGGCCGACATCGTGGTTCGCGGTCTGTCGCAGTCGCGGCTGCGCCGCCTCGCGGCGCTCTGCCGGGAAAGCGGGCCTTTCGAGACCCTGCCCGAAGGCTGGCTGCGGGTCCTGCCGACCGATGCGCCGCTCTCGACGCCGAGCGCCTGGAACCGCCTGCTGGCCCGGCTGACGCCGGAAGACTGGCCCGACGGCGCCGACCATGTTCCGGCGCTGCGCACGGCGGTCGAGACCCTTGTGAAAGGATCGGAGGCCGCCAGCGAGATCGGAGAAGCCTTCCTCAAGGGCCGCGCGCTCGCGATCTGGCGCAAGGCTCTGCTCGCCGGCCCCGCCGCCTCGATCGACGCCACGCTGGAAACCCTGAAGCAGGACGACGGACTGGAAGCGTGCGTCTGCGTCGCCTGGATGCCGGCCAGCGCGCTCGCGGCGTCGCCCCGCCGCTTCGTGCGGCTCCTCGGGCTTAATTCCTCGCGCTGGCCGCGCGGGATCGCCGAAGACCGGCTGATCCCGGACCATATCATCCCGACTCCGGTGCTCGACCCGCTGCCGGTCAACCTCGCCGACCGCCGCGACTTCGAGACGATCCTCGCCACGACGGCCGACACCGTCGTTCTGTCGCGCGCTCGGCGCGACAGCGACGGGCGTCTCCTGGGTCGCAGCCCTCTGCTCGCCGGGCGCGGCGACGAAACCTATCTGCGCCGCAACGCGACGCCGGCGCACGCCTTCAGCGAAACAGACCGCCTCATGGCCCGGCCCCAAGAGTTCGCCGCCGATCTGCAAGCGGTCGGTGCGCAGGGCTGCTGGCGCGACTGGCGGCGGGCCGAGATTACTCCCCATGACGGGCTCGTGCGGGCAGATCATCCGCTCGTTCTCGCCATCCTCGGCCGCACCCAGTCGGCCAGCTCGCTGCGCCGCCTGCTGCGCAATCCGCTGAGTTTCGTGTGGGTCTATGCGTTCGGATGGCGTGAACCGCAGAGCAGCGCCGAACCGCTCGTGCTCGACGCGCTCGGGATCGGCGATCTCGTTCACTTGGTTCTCGACCGCGCCTTGCGCGACCTCGAAACCGGAGACGGTCTTGCCTCCGCCGACGCCGAGACCATCGAAGCCGCGGTGGCGCGGGCCGCGCAAGCCGTCGCCGCCGATTGGGAAAGCGAGCGTCCGGTTCCGCCGGCCGTCATCTGGAGCCGCACGATCGACGACGCCCGCGTAATGGCGGGCCGCGCCTTGTCCTATGGTGATGATGTCCTGCCGGGCGCACGCTCCTACGGAGAGGTGCCCTTCGGCGGCTTGGAGCCGAAATCCGACGCGGAAACGCCCTGGGATGCGAGCGCGCCGGTCACGATTCCCGACACGGGCTTCAACATCGCCGGCTATATCGACCGGCTCGACATCTCGGGCGACGGCAAGCGCGCCCTCGTGCGGGACTATAAGACTGGACGGCCGCCGCGCGGCGACATCCGCCTCAATGGCGGACGAGAGCTTCAGCGCTGTCTCTATGCCTTCGCGGTGAAGGCGCTCCTCGGCGTCGATGTCGCCATCAGCGCCTCGCTGCTCTACCCGCGCGAGCCCGTCGATCTCCAGCTCGACGATCCCGAGGCCGTGCTCGAGGAGATCACGGGCTATCTGCGCGCGGCACGGTCGAGTCTCGCCGGAGGCGCGGCCCTGCCTGGCCCGGATACCGGCGGCGACTATGACGACCTCGCCTTCGCCCTGCCGGCCAACGCCAGCGCCACCTATTGCAAACGCAAAATGCCGGCCGCCACGGAGCGGCTTGGCGAAGTCGCTCAGGTCTGGGAGGCGGAATGATGAGCAGCGTGTCCAAGGTGCTGAAGGACGACGGCGCGCGCCGCGATGCGATCAGCCTCCATGATCGCTCGATCCTGGTCGAGGCCGGCGCGGGCTCAGGCAAGACCGCCGTCATGGCCGGCCGCATCGCCGCCATGCTGGCCGAAGGCGTCGCGCCGCGCTCCATCGCCGCCGTCACCTTCACCGAACTCGCCGCGAGCGAGTTGCTGTCGCGTGTCCGCGAGTTCGTCGCCGATCTCTCGGCCGGCACGATCGCGACCGAGCTGCGCGTGGCGCTGCCCGATGGGCTGTCCCAAGCCCATCGCGACAATCTCGCCGCCGCCAGCGCCGCGATCGACGAAATCACCTGCTCGACCATCCACGGCTTCTGCCAGCGCCTAATCAAGCCCTATCCGGCGGAGGCCGACATCGATCCCGGCGCCGGCGTCATGGATCGCAACCAGGCCGACCTCACCTTCCTTGAGATTGTCGATGGCTGGCTGCGCGAACGCCTGTCCGGCGGTCAGGGCGGTATCCTGGCCGAGATGGTGCTGCACAGCCCCGGCGAGACCGTGGCGCTCATCCACAAGATCGCCGAGAATCTGCGCCGTCGCCCCACGCTCACGGCCCCGCCCGTCTCTCCACTTGGCGGCCACCTCACGGCGTTCCGGCAGGCCACGGCGGATTTCGCGAACTTCATGGATGGCACGGCGGCGGCCGAGCCGGAAACGGTGACGATCGTCGAGCGGCTGGCCGAAATGGCGACCGCCGTGGCGAATGGTCCCGATCCCGCGACGCCCGCGGGCCTCGTTCGGCTCCTGACCGCGCCGCCCCACCCGGATCTTTGCACCAAGACCGGCGCCTTCGCCTCCTACCGCAAGAAGGGCAAATGGGCCGCCACGGCCAAACAGGCCGGTCTCTCCAAGGCCGATGGCGACCGGCTGAACGACGCCGCCGAGACCCACTACACCGCCTGTTGCGACACTTGGGTCGCGTTGGCGCAGGCCGTCGCCGGCCATGCCCTGGCCGCGCTGATCGACGAAGCGCGTCCGATCCTGCAACGCTATCGCGACCACAAGCGCGCCAGCGCCCAGCTCGATTTCGACGATCTGATTTTCGCCGCGCGCGACTTGCTGCGCGACCACGACGCGGTGCGCCAGGCGCTGGGACAGCGTTTCGCCCATGTCCTCGTCGACGAGTTTCAGGACACCGATCCCCTGCAAACCGAAATCTTCTGGCGGCTGTGTGGCGAGCCGGTCGATGGCGACGACGACTGGACCCGGTTCCAAATCCGGCCGGGCGCGCTCTTCCTGGTCGGCGACCCCAAGCAGGCGATCTATCGCTTCCGGGGCGCCGACGTCGGCGCCTATGTGCAGGCGCGCGACGCCTTCCGCGCTCAGGACCCCGGCAGCCTTCTGTCGATCTCCACCAACTTCCGCTCCTGCGCCTCGATCCTCACCTTCGTCAACGAGCGCTTCGAGGCCGTGCTCTCGGCCGATGGCCAGCCGGGCTTCACCGCTCTCGACCCGTTCCATGACGATCGGGGCGGACTGTGCGTGGCGGCCCTCGACATCGCCGTGGCCGACGAAAACGGCAAGGCCAGCGCCGAACAGCAGCGCGACGCCGAAGCCGACGCCATCGCCGAGTTGTGCGCGCGGCTGATCGAAAGCCACCCCATCATCGACCGTCGCAGCGGCGCGGAGCGCCCTTGTCAGCCGGGCGACATCGCCTTGCTGGCGCCAACAGGCGCGGAGCTGTGGCGCTATGAGGAAGCCCTGGAACGCCGCGGCATCCCCGTGGCGACCCAAGCTGGCAAGGGGCTGTTCCGTCGCCAGGAGGTCCAGGATCTGATCGCGCTGACCCGCGTTCTGGCCGACCGCCGCGACACTCTGGCGCTCGGCGCGCTGCTGCGCGGGCCTCTGGTCGGCCTCACCGAAGAAGAGCTGCTGGACATCATCTGGGGACTTCCGCGCTCGGAGGAACAGCCCGATCGGATTCCGCGCCTGGATCTCAGCATCGATCCTGCCGTCATCGCGCACCCGCTCGCTCGCGAAGTCATCGAGCGGCTGCAATCGCTCTCCCGGCGCGGCAACAGCACGACCCCGCACGAGCTGCTATCGCAGGCCGTGGACGTGTTGCGCGTCCGTCCGCTCCTCCTCGAGCGCCATCGCGGCCAGGCCGAGCGCGCGCTCGCCAATGTCGATCTCTATCTCAGCCTGTCGACCGGCTACGCCGTGCGCGGTTTGCGCGCCTTCGCCAAGGCGATGACAGCGGCGTGGTCCGACGAGGCCCGCGCCGTCGAGGGACGGCCCGACGCCCAGGAGGAAGCGGTCGCGCTCTTCACCATGCACGCGGCCAAGGGGCTGGAATGGCCGATCGTCATTCCGGTCAACACCATGACCGGCGTCATGGCGCCCGATAGCGCCGTCATCGACCGCCAGACCGAGATCTTCTATTGCCCGATCCTGGGCGTCACGCCCGAGGGCTACGAAACCGCGCGCCAGGCGGAAAAGGAGGAGCTGGACCGCGAACGCATCCGGCTCTGGTATGTCGCGGCCACCCGCGCCCGCGAACTCCTCGTCTTGCCCCGGCTCGACGCCACGCCGTCGAAATCGGCCTGGATCGGTCTCGTCAATCTGTCGCTCGCCGACCTGCCCGGCCTGGACGTCTCTCACCTGCCTGCCGGGCTCGCGGCCGCAGGTGCGGGCGCGGGCAACACCCAGACGCGCGCGAGCTTCGCCGCCGAAGCCGAAGCCATCGCGGCCGCGCACACGCGGTTGACCTGGCTCGCGCCCAGCCGTGACGAAAACGCCGCCGGGACCGTGCTGCGAGAAGAAGAAGCCGCGCTCTGGACGGGATCGGCCGACGATCAGCCCCCCGAGCTGGAAGCAGCCGTCCTCGTGCAGGGTGGCCGCGAGCGTGGGCTGATCCTCCACAAGCTCATGGAAGAGGTGCTGACCGGCGAAATCCCAGAAGCGGAAGCCGCCCTGACCGAACGGGCTGGCCACCTCATCCGCGCCCTCGGCCAGTCTCCGGTCGCCGACCCGGCGACGGGGCTGTCGGCGCAGGAACTGGCGGCCTGTGTAGCCCGGACCCTGGCTCTGCCTGACATCGCGGCCCTGCGGCCGGGTCTTCTGGCCGAATTTCCCGTCTATTCCGCACAGGCGGCCGACGGCGTGGAAACCGCAACGGCCGGGATCGCCGATGCCCTGACCCTGACGGCCGAGGGCCGCCCCGCCGTCGTCGTGGACTGGAAAAGCGATGTGACGCCGGCGCCGGGAACGCTCGATCACTATCGCGCGCAGGTGCGGGCCTATCTCGACATGACCGGCGCCGAGCGCGGACTGATCGTGCTGATGACCTCCGGCGCCGTCATTCCCGTCTTGCCGACGAAGCCGACAGAGAGCGAGGCGGCCTGAGCCCATGTCGTCTCTTGCCTGGATCGATTTCGATGAAGCCGAGCGGCAGCGGGCGCAGCGCATCATGGCGCTCTTTCAAGAGCGTGAGACCCGCGACGAGCTGGGGCTGGGGGCGATCCGGGATTCCATCGCCGATCATCTCTTTCCGGGCACGAGCACGATCCAGACGCGCCTGCGATACATGCTGTTCATTCCCTGGCTCTATCGGGCGCTGGAAAAGCGCGAAGTCCCCGAAGCGCAGCTCCGCACCGAGGCGCGCGACACTGAAATCCGGCTTGCCGACGCCCTGAAAGCCGGCGGTGAGTCCAACGGCATCATCGGCCGGGATGCAGGACCACGGCTCCAGCGGTTGCCGAGTTCCGTCTATTGGGCTGGCCTGGGCGCGTGGGGCATCCGGGTCTTTCCGGGCTCGCTCGACAGTCTGTTCGTCGCCTTGCGGGGCCGTGGCCGGTCGCGCGGCGCATCCAGCGGCGAAGACGCTCTGGTCGGCGCCCAGACGCCCGCCGTCTGGAATCCGGCCTTGCCCCAGATGCCCGGCGACCTGCTTGAGCACGCCGTCTTCCGCCTGACCACCGACGAGGCGCAATTCCTCATCGACCGCCTGATCGCCAGCCAGCCCACCGCACTGCTCACGATGCTGGCGCGCGAAGGCATCGACGCGGACTGCGACTATATCTGGACGCACCCCCATCTGTCGGCGTTTCCATCCGCAGCGCGCCGCCTCGTCCAGCATGGGGAAATCTTCTCCCAAGTGATGCACGGCGCCGCGCTGCTCTATAATCTCGCGCTCAGCGAGCTGCGCCAGCGCGACGACTGGATCGAGGACTATCGCGCTCGGCTTGAAGCCTGGAGCGACGAACTCGATACCGGCGCCGTCCGCGCGTGGTCGCTCGATGATTTCTGGAATGTCGTCGAGCACCCGGCGCACGCCGTCCGACCGGCCGCCAAGCGGTTCGTGAGCGAGTGGCGCGATCTGGTTCTGGCCGGGACGCAGCAGGTAATCTCGGCGCCTGCGGCGCGGCGGCTCGTCGAGGAGCGCGAACGTCGGCTCAAGACCAGCCAGTCCCGCTACGCCAATCACGCTGTCCGTGACCGCTGGACCGGCGCATCGGGCGCAGACCGCCTCAGCTTCCGCTGGGCGCAGGCCAAATCCCACCTGCGGGATCTCGCCCATGCTGAATAGGCACAGCCTCGATCCCGAACAGCGAACGCTCTACGGCGCCAATCTTCAGCCGCCGGCGGGCTATGTCTTCGACGCGGCGGTCGCCACGACCTTCTCGCTCGACTTCGAGACGGCGCTCGCCGTGCCGGTCAGTCTGGCGCTCTTCGCCGCCGAGAACCGCGACGACATTCTCTCTCATCCTCTGGCGCTGCTGGAAGGCGCCGAGCGCATCGCCGGCCGCCTCGTCGTCTTCACCGACGCCGGCCATATCCAGGCAAGCACCCGGCCGCATTCCCGCCTTTGCTCGTTGCTTGAACGCATCATCGTCGAGGTCGCCGCCCCTCAAGGCGGGGCCTTCCACCCCAAGATGTGGGCGCTCCGCTTCACGCCGCTGCGGCCCGAAGACCCGGCCCGCCTGCGCCTGCTCATTCTCTCCCGAAACCTGACGCGCGACCGCTCGTGGGATATCGCCGCCACCCTCGACGGCGTGATCACCAGGCAGCCCAAAGCGGTCAATCGCCCGGTCGCCGACTTCCTTCGCCAGCTCCCCGACCTCGCGACCGTGGGCGTTCCCGACGGAACGAAGACGCTTGTCGATGACCTGGCCGAAGACATGCGCCGCGCCGAATGGAGCCTGCCCGAACCGTTCCAGAGCGTCTCCTTCGCCGTCAACGGCCTCGGCGGAAAGCCATGGCGCCCGGAACCGTGCGTTCGGCTGGGCGTCGTGTCGCCCTTCTGCGACGATCAAACCTTGTCGATGCTCGCCGGCCTGGCCAGCGCCGAAAAGCCCATCTTCATCGGGCGATCCGACGAACTCGCCCAGGTGCCCGGCGCCACGCTCGATGGCTTTGCCCGCGTGGCCGTGCTCGACGAAATGGCGGCCACGGAAGATGGCGAGGAGGAAGACGCTGCGGCCCTGCAAGGGCTCCATGCCAAGGCGTTCATCGCCGAACGCGGCTGGGACACCGCGATCACGGTCGGCTCGGGAAACGCCACGCGGCCGGCGCTGCTGACCGGCAGCAATGTCGAGATCTTCACCACCCTGACCGGGAAGCGATCGCGGGTCGGCAGCGTCGAGGAAATCCTCGGCGACAAGGGGTTTGGCCGGCTGACGCGGCCGTTCGTCCGCGACGAGACGGGAGCCGCCGATGCCGCGCAACGAGCCGCCGAGGCTCGTTTGGATCAGGCCCGGCGCGAGATTTGCCGCAGCGGCCTCACGCTCCGTTGCGAGCGCGGCGAGCACGCCGCCGATGGCGCGCCGGCCTGGCAGGTCTGGCTGATCCCGTCCGAACCGCTGCCACTTACCGGGCTCGGTGCGCTGCGAGTTTGGCCGATCACGCGGGGCGAAGGACATGCGCGCGATGTGCTGGAGCCGCTCCGGCAGGGACAGCCCGCCGACCTTGGCGCAATGCCCTTGGTCGACCTTACCCGGTTCCTCGCCTGTCACCTGACGGACGAGACGGAAGACGTCTCGATCCAGTTCAGCACCGGGCTCATGATGGAGGGGCTGCCCGCAGAGCGCCACGCCGCCATCCTGCGCTGGGTGATCGACAGCAAGGACGCCTTCTTCCGCTATCTCCGCCTGCTCCTCTCCGAATTAGGCGATCCCTTCGCCGCCGCCCTCGCGGCGCAGGACGGGTCAGGTCAGGGCGCCTGGCGCGCGGCAAGCGACGACGCGCCCATCCTCGAGGAGATGGTTCGGGCCTTCTGCCGGGGCGGAGACCAGCTTCGCGCCATCGAACGGCTGATCGCACGCCTGGAAACCGGCGACGATGACGATACCAATCCGATTCCGGCCGAGTTCCGCGCACTCTGGAACACATTCCGAATTGCACTCGCCACGCAGGATGCCGCGCATGCCGAATGAACGGTTTCGCGCCGACGCGGCGCTCGCTCCTCTTAAGGTCTTTCAGCGGCGGACCGTCGACTACGTCTTCGATCGGCTCTACGGCCAGAACGATCCTGTCCGCCAGTTCCTGGTCGCCGACGAAGTTGGCCTCGGCAAGACGATGGTGGCGCGCGGGGTCATCGCCCGCACGATCGAACACCTGTGGGACAGCACCAAGCGGATCGACATCCTCTACATCTGCTCGAACCAGGCGATCGCCGCCCAGAACCTCAACCGGCTGAACGTCCTCGGGCGGCGCGAGCTGGCCCTGCCAACCCGCATGACGCTCGTTCCTCTGCAACTACGCGACCAGGCGGGCCTCGACGCCAACAAGGTGAACTTCATCAGCCTGACGCCGGGCACGACCTTCGATCTGCGCTCCGCGACGGGCGTGACGCAGGAACGCGCCTTGCTGTTCCATCTCCTGCGTGACCTCGTTACGCGCCCGCGCGGCCTGCACAACCTGTTGCAAGTCACGGCTGGCGTCGAGGGTTGGAACCGCGCCGTGGACAATCTCACCCTCGAAGGCGTCGACAAGCGCATCATCGAGCGTTTCCGCCGCGACGTGCAGGCCGATCGCGACCTCTTCGAGGAACTCGAACGGGTTTGCGAACTCTTCCCGCGGCGCCGGGACACCTATCCCGCAGAAATGACACAGCCCCGCAACAGTCTGGTCGCCCGGCTCCGCGCCAAGCTGTCTCACGCCTGCGTGGATGCACTGCAACCCGACCTCATCATCATGGATGAGTTCCAGCGGTTCCGGGATCTGCTGCATGGCGACAGCGACGCGGCGATCCTCGCGCGCGAGCTTTTCGACTACTCTGGAGGTGACGGGCACGCCGCCCGCACCCTGCTGCTCTCCGCCACACCCTACCGGATGCTCACGCTCGCCGGCGACGAGCCCGACGAAGGCGACCACTATCAGGATTTCCTTGAGACCTTGAGTTTCCTCTACGGTCGGGAAAAGGGGCCGGAGGTGGCAGCCACGCTGGCGCGTGAAATGCGCGCCTTCCGCGGCCTCCTGCATGCCCTGCCGCAGTCACATGCCTCAGCGGTCGAGACTCGCCAGACCATCGAGCGGTGCCTGCGCCGCGTGATCGCCCGAACCGAGCGGGTCGCATCCACGGTCGAGCGCGACTCAATGATGAGCGAGCCCGCCATCACGGTCTCGATCGCGCCCGCCGACCTCGCGCAGGCATCCGCCGTTTCTCAGGTGGCGCGCACGCTCGATGCGCCGGAGATCATCGAATACTGGAAGTCTTCGCCCTATCTGCTCAACTTCATGCGCCACTACAGCCTGAAGCGGCTTCTGGAAGACCAGGTCGACGCGCCTTCGGCGACCCTCCGCGACGCCATTCAGGCGGCGAGGCCGGCCATGCTCGATCACGACGCTATCGACGCCTATGCGCCGCTGGAGCCGGCCAATGGCCGCATGCGCGCAATCATGGACGACATCTTCGGCCAGCACCTTGAGCAGAATCTCTGGATACCCGCCGCCATGCCCTACTACGGCGACGCACGATCTGGCGCGCCGCTGACCAAGGCGCTGATATTTTCGTCCTGGTCGATGGTGCCCGATGCGATCGCGGCCCTGCTGTCCTACGAAGCGGAACGCCGCATGGGCGTCGGCGAATCCGGCCGGCACTATTTCGAGCAGCATCGTCTGCGCCCCTTGCAGTTTCGGCAGGATCACGGCCGGCTCGTGGGTCTGCGCGCGCTGCTGCTGATCTATCCATCGCCGGCGCTGGCCGAGTTGGCCGATCCGCTGGCGGTGTTCAGCGAAACGGGGGCCGCCTTGTCGCTGGAGGGAATGCGCTCCGCTGTGGGCGACCGCCTCAAGCCCGCCCTCGGTGTTTTGAAGGAAGGCGCGGTGTCGCAGCAGGACGCCAACAGCGCCGAGTGGGCCGCTCCCGCCGTGATCGATGACCTGCTGGGGGCGCGGTCCCGCGCTTGGCTGGAGGCGCCCCACGGCATGCGCGCCCTGGCGAGCGAAGACGCCTTTCAGGATCATGTCGCCGAGCTGGCGGCAGCTGCGAAAGCACACGACATCGGCGCTTCGTCCGCCGATCTCTCGGATCTGCTGGTTGACGTCGCGCTCGGCAGCCCGGCCGTCTGCGCGCTTCGCGCCCTCAAGCGGATCGCACCCGAGCTGGCGTGGGACGACCCGCGCTTGCTCAGCGCCGCCGCTGAAGTCGCCTGGTCGTTCCGGGCGCTGTTCAACCAGCATGATGCGGTCGCCTTGCTACGACGGGATACCGACGATCACTACTGGCGTCGCGTGCTGGTCTATTGCGCCGAACACAATCTCCAGGCCGTCCTCGACGAATACGCCCACTACCTTGTCGATGCCGAGGGCCTTGGCGCGCGCCCTGCCGAAGAGCGCGCAATGGGTGTCGCCCGCGCCATGGCCCGGGCCTTGGCCATCCGCCCGTCGCAGATCGACGTCGACGACGTGCATGTCGATGGCGAGACCATCTCCATCAGCAAATTCCAGATGCGCGGACGCTTCGCGATGCGGCTCGCCGACTACAAGGACGAAGACGGCGCCGTCGCCCGGCTCGGAGGCGTGCGCGATGCGTTCAACTCGCCGTTCCGGCCGTTCGTTCTCGCCACCACGTCGGTCGGCCAGGAGGGGCTGGATTTCCATCCCTATTGCTATCGCGTCTATCACTGGAACCTGCCCGGCAATCCGGTGGACCTCGAACAGCGTGAAGGCCGCGTCCACCGCTTCAAGGGCCACGCCGTGCGCCTCAATCTGGCGGAGCGCCAGGCCGGTGTAGTCAGGGGCTATGGGCAGGCACCGGACGATCCATGGAAGCTGATGTTCGAGCGCGCTCGATCCGAAGCAACGGTCAATACCGATCTCATTCCCTATTGGATCTACGAGGGTTCCGTCCGGGTCGAGCGGCGCGTGCCGATGTTGCCGTTCAGCCGCGAAGTCACACGCTTGGCTTGGCTCAAACGCAGTCTGACAGTCTATCGCCTGGCCTTCGGCCAGCCGCGGCAGGACGATCTGCTCGAATATCTGCAAACCCTTGCTGGTGATGACATGGACACCAACCTGCTTGGCGACCTGCAAATCCGCCTCGAGCCCGAGCACTCCCACAGCTCAGCGGAATAGCCACGTCGTGCCCTTATGCTGCGGATCGCCGCTTCCGCGCGAGATCATCCCGCTCGGCTTCCGCCTATTTGTATCCGTTAGCAACCCGCTTGCCCTACGCCTGAAGATTGGTCCTTCCGTGGCTATTGTCGCGCGCTCATGTTCGTTCGTGCAGGAGCGTGCGCTTCCGGATTTTGGGTAAGCCTGTCGGTGTCTCCGAGTGACCGACCCATCCCGATATATGCGCCGCCCTCGACCATCAATCGATCACCGGCGGCGATGTGCCGGCCGAAGGAGGGCGTATGTCAGAGACCACTTTTCTCACGCCGGAAGAGGTAGCCGAACGCTACCGCGGCAGCGTTTCGGTAGGCACCCTGCGGAACTGGCGAGCGATGAAGATCGGGCCATCGTTCGTAAAGATCGGCAAAGCTGTCCTCTACCGGGTCGACGAACTTGAGGCATGGGACAATAGGAATCGCGTCCAATGCCGCTCATCGACGCGAATGGAGGAAACGACCGTGGATCGCCTGTGACCGTTTACCGCGCTATGGCGGGCGTGCCGGTCGGCGCCCCGACACGCCCGCCCGTCCTGTTCATGAGAGGCAAAGCTGCCCCTCATGCGGCTGGCTATATGTCGACCAGCCTGATGGGCTTCATGCGGGTTCGCCGCCATTCCCACCGCCATGCTTGATCCGCCCCACAGTGCGGCTTCTCCCATGGTCCCCGCGCTTATCGGGTCCGGGTCCCCATTTCCGCTCAGGCCGCCGGCGGCTCCGCAACCGGACCGAGCGTGTCGATCTCCGCGATCTTCTGAAACTCGGCGAGGTAGTCCTGCTGATGGACCGCCAGCCAGCGAACCACCCGATTGTTCGCCAGGAGCTTGGCGATATACCCGCGAGCGACGGTCAGGTGCAGATTGTCGATGCCATAGGTTTCTTCGACCGACTTCACCTGAGTCTGGAGCGCTGCCAGCTCGCGTTCCATACGGGCGATCTGTTGGCCCGAGGGCGTCGGCTTGCCGCCGCTTTTGCCCTTTTTGGTCGTAGCGAGCTGATTTTCGGATGTGGCCGCGCGCAAGGCTCGGGCAAACATGACGGTGAAATTGTTCTGGCCGATCATCAGATCGGCGGCTTCGATCTGCCTCACGGACGTCATCTGACGCAGAATGTCGAACACCTTCATTGAACAAGGTGTATCCTTCAGCATCTCGGCCGCCTCGGGGCTGATCCCTTCGAGCAGCTTGAAACGCCGCAGCACGGACTCGACCTGAAGGTTCAGAGCGGCGGCAATGTCGACCGATGACACTCCCCGGTCCATTGCGCGCGCGATCATCCGGTGTTCCTGGATCGGCGGGATGCGATTGACGCGCTTGTTGTAGGTATAGGTATCGTCGTCAGCGGCGAGCAGGCACTCGACCTCGGCGATGCCGAGTTCCTTCAGCGCCTCCAGCCGAAGATGGCCATCTAGGAGAAACCAGGTTCCGGCATTCTTTTCGTCGGCCATGACGACGGGCGCTTCGATCAGGCCGATCGCCTTGATTGAACTTAGAACCTGCGCATAGGACCGGCTCTCCCTGGCGCCGGGCGGCAACGTCTTGAGCGGAATGATCGCCGCGACCGGGATTGTCAGAAAATCGCGGTTGAAGCCGAGGTGGATGCGGCCGTCATCCTGGTCCTTCTGTCCTTCAGTCATGATCGCCTCCCGACACGCGGGCCTTGAGCGCCCGAGGCATGGTCGCCAGCCCCTCCGCCCTCAACAGGTTGATGAAGCCGTCATTGGCGAGCAGATCTTTCAGCGCCTCGACGACGAACAGCAGCCGGGTCTGGGTGAAGTCCGACTTCTTGACGAGCAGACGCTGCTTTTCGGCCTCACGCTGATAGACCTGCATGAGATCGGCGGATGTCATCCGGCGAACGCCGGTGCCTTTCCGGCCCAACCGCCCGGCAGGCAATCCGCCCTTACGCTGGCTCCGCATCCGCATTTCGAGCAGACGGCGAACCGCGGCGAGCTTCTTGCCCCGGAGCTTGCCGGTCTCATAAGCGTCGAGAAGCAGGTTCTGCGCCTCTTCCGTCTCGGCCTTGGAAATCTCCATCGCCAGGGTGATCGGAATGAGCCCGGTTTCGACGGCGGACACGAGCCGTTCCTCGCCACGCTCGAGTAGCGAGGCGATCATGTTCACCCACGATGCCCCGACGCCGATCTTCTCGGCGATAGCCGTATCGTTGAAGCCGCGGGACCGTAGCGCGCCGATCTCCTTCATGAGGTCGATGGGGCGCGGCGTGCGCCGGGCAATGTTCTCGACCAGGCTCATCACGAGGCACTCGCTCTCGCTGGCCTCGATCACCACAGCTGGAATCTCGGTCTGACCCAGCATCTGGAAGGCTTCCAGCCGACCTTCACCGCAAACGAGATCGTATCGCGGCCCACCTGCGCCATCGCGGCGGCTCACCGTGATCGGCCGCTTCAGACCGATGGCCTCGATGTTGTTCACGATCTCCCGATGCTGGCGCTTGTTGCGCGCACGGGGGTTCAGAACCGTGATCCGGGAGATGGGGATCATTTCGATCCGGTTCGGGCGAACGGCAGGCATCAGGCGGCCACCCCGAGACGAATGGGCGTGGCGATGTCGTAGAGAAGGTCGAGACTGTCGAAGCGGTAGGCATCGAGCCCGAGCGCATTATCCTCTCCCAGCCGCAGCTTCTCGGAGAGCATGTCGATGCGCGGGAACAGGTAGTAGTCGAGCGGCGCGCGATTGGCGCTGTCCATCCGCACGACGATCGTGATGTCGGGCGCGAGCGAGGTATCGAAGTGCAGGTTCCACCGAAGGAGCCCGGTCGGCGTCTCCATGCACCGGGCCACCACCACGGAGAGGCTGAACTCGCCGTTGACGATTACCCGGTCGGTCTGGAGATCCTGCCAGGCATCGCTGCCCGTGGCCCGCAATCCGTCGAGCACCTCACGGAGAATGCCGGGGTGGAGCTTGCGCAGTTCGCGGTTGATTTCGACGTAGCGGTAGTCGCGATCCGGCGTGAAGCCCACGAGACCGTAGGCGCGAAGCAGGCTGCCAAAGCGGGAACTGTAGGCGCTACTGGACGGCATCCCGTCGCATTCGTCGATGACGATACCGGAGAGCAAACCCCGTTGCTGGTAGAGCTTCCTCAGAGACTGCAACATCTCCTCGTCGCTCAGACGAAAGGAGCGCGCACCGATGATGGTCCTGGCCGCCTCGAACAGTTCGCGCTCGACGACGGCCGCGAACGCATCCTGCGCCCTGATCCACATCTCGGGATCGTTCTGGACGCGCTTCTTCTTCAGCTTGAAGGACCGGCGATTCCACACATTGTCGCCGACATATTTCTCGTTGATGAGAATCTGGTGGACGGTCCCCCTGGACCAGGGCCGCCCGAGGTCGGTGGAAATACCCCGTCCGTTGAGATCGGACGCAATCTCGCTCTCGCTGTATCCCTGATGGACGAACGCCCGATAGATCTCGCGGACCAGATCGACCTCCTCGGCGGGGCCGAGCGTCAGGATCACCCGATCGGTCTGGATGCTCTTGTGTTCGCCCCGTTCAAGGAACCCCTTGGTGGCGCCATGCTCGTCAATCAGGGTCCGCCGCAGGCCGTAGCCCGCCGGCCCACCCTGACGATAGCCCTTCTCGATCAGCCGCCCCTGACCTGCGAACACCTTGGTTGAAAGTTCACGGCTATATTCACCGGCCATCGCGCGCTTGACGCCCTTGACGATGGTGGAGATCGGGCTGCCGTCGTTGTCGAATTGCTCGGCGCAATACTCCACGGCGATGCCAGCGCGTCGGCAGAGATATTCATAGTAGGCGCTCTCGTCGGCATCCTGGAATCGCCCCCAACGGCTAATGTCATAGACGAGCACCAGAGTGAAATCGGCGCTGCCGGATTTTACGTCCTCAATGAGCTGCTGGAGCGCGTCGCGCCCCTCTATCTTGAGCCCGCTCTTCCCGGCATCGGCATAGGTTTTGACGATCTCGATTCCACGAGCCTGAGCATATTGCTTGATCGCGTCGGATTGGTTTTCGGTCGAATACTTTTGATGGTCCGTCGACATGCGGACGTATTCGGCAGCCCGAAGGGGACGCTCCGGCTGCCCTGACCGATCATCGTCGTAAAGTCTCCGGTTCATCTCATCACGCCCTCCTAAACATGCCTGCGGCGGTCCGGGCGACCTACCGCCGCAGCGCATGGCGGGCCTCTGCCGCCTCTCCGCACGGAAGTCAGTTTAACTGCGGAGAAAACGGAAGATGTTGCCGAAAACGGGCAGGAAATTACCCCTATGGAAAGGCGTTCTCGAGGGGCGTGAAATCTACGCGCGAACCATCGCCGAGCTGCTACGCAAGGAGCATGGCGACAGCCATCGCGCGATCAAACAGCTCATGCGGCAGACCGATGCGAGCGAGAGGACCGTCAAGCACTGGCTCTCCGGGCAGCACGGGCCGGACACAGTGTATTTCCTGCGTCTCGTTGTTTCCTCGCCGGTTATCAGGGCCTTCTTTCTCGGTCTGATCGAAAGCCCGACGGCGCCCCCTCCAAACGATCCGGTCGATCGCATTTCGCTCGCACGAGCCCGCGAAGCATATGCGGCCGGCGAAGCCGCTGGCGAGAAAGCCTCGGCACACAGGCCGAAAAATGACCCTAATCGTGTCCCCGAACGTGACCCTATAAATGTCCCTGATCAGGCAGAGCTGAATGAGCGCCAGCGCTGGTTCCTGGACCGAGTCGCGCAAGGCCGGTGCGACGCGAGGGAGATTGCGGCAGCATGGACGGTGAGCCTGAAAACCGCGCGTCGGGACATCGCCACGCTTAAAGAGGTAGGTCTCATAAGCTACGTTGGATCACGACGGAAAGGCCGGTATTGTAGGATGGCAGGATAGCAGCATCCCAGCGTTATGAACGCTTTACCGAATCGGTCAATTTGAAGCGTAAGATGGAAGGAATGAAGAGCGGCACCGTGCTTGTAGGGAATTGGCTGAGCACTCCGGTGATCGACAGTGACGATCACGATAGGGCATCAGGCACCGCTCCCCAACCCCGGCACCACTTTCAAAGTCCCATCAAAAAACTTGAGGAATATCAAATAGATATTCGATGCCGTGGGATGATGCATAATCACCCGTCAGGCGACCCGACGCCCTCCGGCGCCGACATCCGCATGACGCAGGATATCATCGCGATCGCCAAGCCTTTTCAACTGGTCGTGCACGACCATTTGATCATCGGACGCGACCGTCATGCGAGCTTTCGCGGCCTGAAACTGATCTGAAAAAAGGAACTTCAACCAAATTCTCGCATAACGCATTAACTCGCCCGGGTTATTGTTGGCCTGCACCTGCGGCGGCTCGCGACGGATCATGGCGGCGGACGAAAGCAACCGGGAGAAGGGAAGAGGCGGGTTGGTCGGCCTGGCGCGCGCTCTCGCGGCTCCGGCGCTGCTGGCGAGCCTGCTGGCGGGCGTTTTCCTCAAGGAGGAGCACGACAACGCCGCGCAACTGGCGCGCGAGCGACTGCGCATCGAGCGGGCGCTGGCGGGCGAACTGGCCGAACTCACGCAGCGCCTGTCCCTCATCGCCGGGCGCGGCGGCCGCGCGATCGCGGGGGCGTCGAACGGCGAAACCTTGCGTGCATGGAGTCACGGCGGTTTCGATAAATTGTTTCTCGTCGAGTTCGAACAAGGCAAGGCCGTCCCCGGCGGCCCCCTGATCGAGCAGCCCGAGGCTTACGCGCCCTTCGCCGGGAAGTTGAGCGAGGCGATCGCCGAAGCCCGCCGCGGCGTCAGCGAAAGCCTGCGCGGCGTCCTCGCGGACGACGGCGAACGGCTCCTGACGCGCCCCGTTTCGTCCCAGGCCTACAAGAGTCTCTATATCGTGCATGAGGGCGCGCCGGTCGCGGCGGTCGTCGCGCCTTTCGCCGATCCGCGTTCTGCCGCCGGCGCCGATACGCCCTACAGGCACGCGCTCATTGGCCTTCGCGCCATGGACGGCGGCGTCCTCGGCCGCATCACCCAACGCGCCGGCGTGCCAGTGGCGCTGCACGACAGCGCCGAGCATTTCGGCGGGGCGGACCACGCCCATTACGAATTCGCCGGTTCAAAGACCGTTCTCTCCTGGGCGCCGCAGCGCCCCGGCGATGCGGCGGCGGACCGCTGGCGCATGGTGATCGCTATGCTCGCGGCCGCCTACGCGGCCTTTGTCGCGTTGCGGGCGCGGCGGCAGTTCGCCGAGCTCTCGGCGCGCGAGCAGGCGGCGATGCGATCGGCCGGCAGCGATCTGCTCACCGGGCTGCCCAACCGCCTGATGTTCGCGCAACTGGTTGACGCCGAGGTCGCGCGTATGGCCCGCGCCAACACCAGCTTTGCGATTTTCTATCTCGACCTCGACCGCTTCAAGGAAATCAACGACACATTCGGCCACGCCGCCGGCGATCGCATGATCATCACGCTCGCCCAGCGCGTCAGCAAGGTCTTGCGACAGTCAGATCGTATGGCTCGTCTTGGCGGCGACGAATTCGCCATTCTGCAAACCGACGTGCACGACCCGCGCGATTGCGAATCGCTGGCGCGCCGTATTCTCAAGGCAATGAGCGAGCCTGTCGATCTCGGAGACGGCGAAGTCATCGCCGGCGTGTCCATCGGCATCGCCCTGGCGCCGCAGAATTCGCGCGACGGCTACGAATTGATGCATCTCGCCGATCTGGCGCTGTATCGCGCCAAGAACGAGGGCCGAAACCGCTTTTCCTTTTTCGAAACGAGAATGGGCGAAGAATTACGCCTGCGCCGCTCCATCGAGGACGATCTGCGCGCGGCCATCGCCACGGACGCCCTCGCCCTGCATTTCCAGCCGGTTTTCGAGACCGCGACAGGCAAAGTCGTCAGCATCGAGGCTCTGGTGCGCTGGCCGCATCCCTCGCAAGGCATGCTGTATCCCGAGGATTTCCTCGGCATCGCCGAGGATCGCGGCCTCTCCTTGCCGCTGAACGAATGGGTTCTGCGGCAAGCTTGCCTGCGCGCGCGCGGCTGGAGCGATTTGCGCCTGGCCGTCAATGTCGCGCCGATCCAGTTCCGCCACGGCGAATTCCTCGGCGCCGTGCGCCGCATTCTTGACGTCACCGGCTTCGACCCGGCGCGGCTCGAGGTGGAAATCACCGAAGCCGTCGTGCTCGCCGATGCGACGTACGCGGAAGCGACGATTCTGGACCTGCGCGCCATGGGCGTGCGCGTCACGCTCGACGATTTTGGCTGCGGCTATTCGAGCCTGCTCTATCTGCGTCGGTTCGCCTTCGACAAGATCAAGATCGACCGCTCGTTGCTCGAAACCATGGAGGCGACCGGCGAAAGCGCCATCATCGTGCGCACGACGCTCGATCTCGCCAGAGCCCTCGGATTGACCGTCACCGCCAAGGGCGTCGAGCACGAGGAGCAGCGGCGCTTGCTCGAATCCTTCGGCTGTCACGAATTGCAGGGCTTCGCGCTCGCCGCGCCGATGCCGGCGGAGGAGGTCGATCGATTCTGCGGCTCCCGCGCGGCGCCGCCCGTCGCGCGCGACGATGCGGCCTCGGCGCTGATAGCCGGATCGAACGTCAATGCAGCCGGAATTCCGCGGCCCGCAAGCTGATCTCCGCCGGACGGATCAACCCGCAATGGCCGACGCGCACGCTATGCAGCGCGCCGTCGAGTTTCTCCCGCCAGAACGTCAGGAATCTGCGCAGCGTCGGAAAATCCGGCGCGAGGTCGTAATCCTGCCAGACGTAGCTTTGCAGCAGCCTGGGATGGTCCGGCAGACGGTAGAGAATTTCCGCCGTCGTCAGGCCGTAGCCGGCGAGTTGCCGCAGAAAGTCGCTCGACGCGAGCGACGAAGACGCTGATCCCTTGCGTTCCATGCCAACCTCCGTGCGGCGGTTCTCCCGGGCGGAAGGCGCGGGCGGCGCGCGTCCGGAATTGCGCGCCCGCAAGGTTAACGCCGGATGAAAAACGGCTGTCCGACGCTGCCGCGCGGGTCAATTCCGCGTGAGCCGCTCAGGCGTCGTCAACGCGCGTCCAGAGCCTCCACACATGCAGCGCCGCACGCAGATAGGCCGCGATGAACGCGACGCCGAGGACTGCGTCGATGATGCCGCCTGTCGTCATGGCCCCGCGTCCGAATCGCCCTGTTGGGAAGCCAGCTTGATCGGCGTCCGGCGCAGGCGTCGAGGCTGCGCCGGGTTGCCCACAGAAACAGGACTAACAAAAGATCAATGCGATCTCTGTTCGCCTGAGGCGCGATCAAGCGCCGCGCGCGTGTCGATATCGATGAGCACGCCGGGATCGGCGACCGCGACCTCCAGCACATCGGCTCCGGCCAGCAGAGCCCGCGCGCCGACATCGCCGGAAAGTCCGGCGACAGCGGCAAAAAGCGTCCGGCCGAGCAAAACCGGATTGCCGCGCTGGCCGTCGCGCGTCGGCGCGACCGCCGCTGGCCGCGCTTCCCCGCCGTCAAACGCCGCAATCAGCGCGTCGAGCGTTTGCGCCCGCACGCGCGGCATGTCCGCGAGCAGGATCAACGCGCCGGCGCACTCCGCCGGCAGGGCGGCGACGCCGGCCCTGAGCGAACTCGCCATGCCCGACGCCGTGTGCGGATTGTCGACGAACGCCACATCGAGCCCGGCGAGCGCCGCCCGCACCCGCGCGCCCGCATGGCCGGCGACAACGATCACCGGCCGCGCGCGCGAGGCCAGGGCCGCCTCCGCGACATGGCGGACGAGCGCTTTGCCGTCGAGCGGCGCGACAACCTTGCTGTCCCCCTCGTCCGCGCCGAAGCGGCTGGCCCGCCCGGCGGCGAGGATGATCGCCGCAACCCTACTCATGCCCAGGCTCGTCATGGCCCGGCGCACGCAATTGCGGGCGCGACACGATCTCCATCAGCAGCCCGCCCGCGCCCATGCGGCGGATATCCGCCGCCGTGACAGGCACGCCGGCGAGGATGCGCTGCAACACACGGTCGAAGCCGTTTTCCGCCGGCGAACGCGCGCAGCCCGGCGCGCCCAGAACGGGCTTGCCATCGGCAAGACGACCGAGCAGCAGGAGATTGCCGGGATCGACCGGCATGCCGAAATGCTCGACGACGCCATCAGCCATTTCAATGGCGGAAGGAATCACGTCGCGCCGGTCGGTGATGGCCGACGCGCCGAAGACGATGACGAGATCGCTCCGCGACGCGACGCGCGCGAGTGCGGCGGCGAGCGCGTTCGCCTCGTGATCGACGCGGACATCCTCCACAACGCGGGCCCCGGCCGGCGCGAGACGTTCGCCGAGCACGCGCAGCGTCTTGTCGACGACCTTGCTCTTCAGGCCCGGCAGCAGCGTGGAGACGACGCCGATCTTGAGCGGCCGGAACGCCGCGACGGCGAGCCGCGCGCCCCGCGCCGCATCGAGCGCGCGCTCCAGCAGATCGCCCGGCACGGCGAAAGGAATAATCTTCACCGTCGCCGCCATCTCTCCGGCGACGACGCGACGCATCGGCGGCAGCGTCGCCAACGTCACGCGCTCGTCGAGCGCGTTGACGGCGTCGATGGCCTGCGCCGGGGCGATGAACACGCCGGCTTTTTCCGCGAACAGATTGCAGCGGCCGGTAAAGGGCGCCTCGACGCGCAGATTGTCGCCCGCGATGGCCCGCGCCAGCCGCTGCGCCGCCTCGTCCTCGCCGACGTCGCGGGGCTCGAACCGCGCCGCGACGATCTCCGCGACGCCCGCCTCTTCGAGCATCGCGATATCCTCGGCGGTGACGACATGCCCCTTTTTCAGCACCAGCCCCTCGCGCCTGACCATATGCGCGACGACGGCGCCGAGGCTGTCGGCGATGGCGACGGGTCCGAACTTCATGACGCGCGCGGCGGCTTCTGCCGCAGTGAGGCGATGATTTCCCCGAGGATCGAGACGGCGATCTCCGCCGGGCTCACCGCGCCGATATCGAGCCCGACGGGCGCGTGAATGCGCGCGAGACTTTCGGCGCCGAAGCCGCGCCCGCTCAACCGCTCGATGCGTTTGGCATGGGTCTTCTTCGAGCCCAGCGCGCCGATATAGAAACACTCGGCGCGCAGAGCCAGTTCGAGGCCCGCATCGTCGATCTTCGGATCGTGGGTGAGAAAGACGAGCGCGGTGTAGCGGTCGAGGCCGAGGCGCGGCAGCGCGGCGTCGGGCCATTCGGCGAGCACGGGCGCGTCGGGAAAGCGTTCCGGCGTCGCGAAGGCCGTGCGCGGATCGACGACGATCACGTCGAAGCCGGCGATCCGCGCCATCGGCGCCAAAGCCTGCGACACATGCACGGCTCCGACCACGAAAATGCGCGCCGGGGGAACCTGCGCCGTGATGAAATAGTCGCGGCCCTCGTGCTGAACCATGGCGCTCTTGCCGACGCGCAACCGCTCGTTGATGAAATCGGCCAGCGGATCGGACGCAACATCCTTCGCAAGCGCCAGCCGCTGCGCGCCGCTTTCCACATCCGTCACCAGCGCGCAGGCGCGCCGCGCCGCGCGCTCCGCGTTGAGGGTCGCGAGATCGGCGAGCTTCATGCCTCCAGCCTCTCCACATAGACGCGGATGCGGCCCCCGCACGAGAGACCGACGCGCCACGCCGTTTCGTCGGCGACGCCGAATTCAAGCATCCGCGCCTGCCCGTCGACGATCGTGTCCATCGCCTCGCTCACCACCTCGCCCTCGACGCAGCCGCCCGAGACAGAGCCGAGAAACCGCCCTGCGCCGTCGATGACGAGATGGCTGCCAACGGGACGCGGCGCCGAGCCCCATGTCTCGACCACGGTGGCGATGGCGACCGGCAGGCCAGCGCGCTTCCACGCCTCGGCTTGCGCCAGAATGTCGTCCTCGTTGGCGTTCATGGCCTTGCTCCTGATGACCCTCTCTCTCCGGGAGAGGGATTGCACTCACGCGGCCGCCTTCAACCACTTTTTCGGATCGTGCGCGCGCGCCGTCGCATGATCCGCGCTCAATCCTGCCACGAGATCGGCCATGCTGGCGAGATTGTGGATCGGGCGGAACTCGTCGACATGCGGCAGCATGGCGCGCAGGCCGGAGGCTTTCGCCTGAAAAGCGTCGTAGCGCAAAAGCGGGTTCACCCACACGAGCCTTCTGCACGACTTGTGCAGCCGCTCCATCTCGCGGCCGAGTTGATCGACGCCCTCTCGTTCGAGTCCGTCAGTGAACAGGATGACCATCGCCCCCTGCCCCAGCACGCGCCGCGACCAGACGCGGTTGAATTCATGCAGCGTCGCGCCGATGCGCGTGCCGCCAGCCCAATCGGCGACCCCGGCCGAACATTGCGCCAGCGCCTCGTCGATGTCGCGCGTGCGCAGGGCGCGCGTGACATTGGTGAGCCGCGTGCCGAAAAGGAACGTATGCACATGCTTGCGCCGGTCGGTCAGCACATGCAGGAAATGCAGGAAAACGCGGGTGTAGTCGCTCATCGAGCCGGAAATGTCGCAGAGCACGACCAGCGGCGAGACGCGGCTCGCGCGCGAACGGAAAGCGAGGTCGATGACCGCTCCGCCCGCCCGCATCGAATGCCGGAAGGTGGCGCGCGGATCGATGAGTTTGCCGTGCCGGTCGGCGTTGAGGCGGCGCGTCAGAACGGCGTCCTGCGGCAGCCGGAGCCGAGCGATGGCGGCGAAGGCGCGCGCCATTTCCTCAGCGCTCATCTGCGCGAAATCCTTGCGCTGCAACACCTCCTGTTCGGAGACGGTGAAGCGCGTGTCGAGCGTCAACTCTTCGCGCGGCTTCTCCTTCGGCGGCGGGCGTTTCAGCAGCGCGTCCTGCACGCGCGTCGAGCCCGCCTTCGGATTGGACTGCGGCGCATTGGGCGCGACCGGCGACATCAGCGCGATCAGCTTTTCCATGAAGCCGCGACGCTTCCAGAAAATGTCGAAGGCCTGATCGAAGATGATCAGTTGCTCGCGCTTCTTCACGAACACCGCGTGCAGCACCGCGCGGAAGTCCTCGCGCCCGCCAATGCCCGCCGTCTCCACCGCGGCCAGCGCGTCGAGCACCGCGCCGGGCCCCACCGGCAAGCCGGCCTCGCGCAGCGCCCTGGCGAAATAGAGGATGTTTTCGGCGAGGCGCCCCTCGCCTTGCGGCTGCCCGCTCACCGCGCGTGCGCCTTGATGTCGGCCTGCACCTGATCGACCAGCTCCCTGGCCCTGGCGCCCTGCATCCTGGCGATATCATCCTGATATTTCAAAAGCACGCCGAGCGTGTCGGAGACCATTCCCGGATCGAGCGCCACCGCGTCAAGTTCGGTCAGCGCGCTCGCCCAGTCGAGCGTTTCGGCAACGCCCGGCGCCTTGAACAGATCCTGCTTGCGCAGGGCCTGCACGAAGGCGACGAGTTCCTGCGTCAGCCGTTTTCCCGCCTGCGGCGCCTTCTTCGCGACGATGGCGCGCTCGCGCGCCGCATCGGGATAATCGACCCAATGATAGAGGCAACGCCGCTTCAGCGCGTCGTGGATTTCACGCGTGCGATTGGAGGTGAGAATGACGATCGGCGGCGCGTCAGCCTTGATCGTGCCCAGCTCGGGAATCGTCACCTGAAAATCCGACAGGATTTCCAGCAAAAACGCCTCGAAGGCTTCATCCGTGCGGTCGAGTTCGTCGATCAGCAGCACCGGCGGGCCCGCCGCCGCCGGCTGCAAGGCCTGCAACAAAGGGCGCTCGACCAGATAGCGGCGCGAGAACACGTCGTGCTCCAGCCGCGTGCGATCCGTCTCGCCCGCCGCTTCGGCGAGGCGAATGGCCATCATCTGCTGCGCGTAGTTCCACTCGTAGACCGCCGCCGAAACGTCCAGCCCCTCATAGCATTGCAGGCGGATGAGCTTGCGGCCAAGCGCCTGCGCCAGCACTTTGGCGATCTCGGTCTTGCCAACGCCGGCCTCGCCTTCGAGAAAAAGCGGCCGGCCCATTTTCAGCGCCAGAAACAGCACGGTCGCCAGCGGCCGGTCGGCGACGTAATCCGCCTCGCCAACCAGCCGCAGCGTGTCGTCAATCGATGTCGGCAATGCGCGCACTTATTTCGCCGCCGCCACCGCGCGTTTCGCCAGCACGCCGATCAGATGCGCCCGATAGTCGGCGCTGGCGTGAATGTCGGAATTGATATTGTCCGCCGACACGTCAATGCCGTCGAGCGACCTGGCCGCGAAGCGCGTCTGCAGCGCCGCTTCAAAAGCGGCGACGCGGAACACGCCCGAGGAGCCCGCCCCCGTCACCGCCACGCGCACGTCCGCGCCGCGTTTGGCCACGAACACGCCGACCAGCGCGAAACGCGACGCCGGCTGGCGGAACTTCACATAGGCCGCGCGCGTCGGGACGGGAAAGCGCACCCCGGTGACGATCTCGCCCTCCTCCAGCGCCGTCTCGAACAGCCCGGTGAAATAATCGTCGGCCGCGATCTTGCGCTTGTTGGTGACGATTGTCGCGCCGAGCGCGATGCAGGCGGCCGGATAATCGGCGGCCGGATCGTTGTTGGCGATGGAGCCGCCGATGGTGCCGCGGTGGCGCACGGCCGGATCGCCGATCATGCCGGCCAGATCGGCCAGCGCCGGAATGGCGTTGCGCACAATGTCCGAATTGGCGACGTCGGCGTGCGGCGTCATCGCGCCGATGACGACGGAGCGGCCCGATTGCTCGATGCCGTTGAGGCCGGGGATCGAACGCAGGTCGATGAGATTGCCCGGCGAGGCGAGGCGTTGCTTCATCGTCGGCAGCAGCGTCTGGCCGCCGGCGATGAGTTTGGCGTCGTCCTGGCCGGTCAGCAGCGACGCGGCTTTGCGCACCGAATCCGGGCGATGATAGGTGAAGGCGTACATGGGGTCTCTCCCGAAAGTCTCTGTCGAAACGGCGGCGCGCCGCGCGCGCCGCGCTCACGCAATCATTCGGCCGCCTGTCGCGCCCGCGCCTTCTGCGCCGCGCGCCACACCGCCTGCGCCGTCGCCGGCATCGGCACGTCTTCGTGGCCGAGCGCGTCGGTGATGGCGTTGATGACCGCGGGCGGCGAGGCGATGGCGCCGGCCTCGCCGCAGCCCTTGATGCCAAGCGGATTCGACGGACAGCGCGTCGAGGTGAAGCCGGTCTGGAACGACGGCAGGTCGCCCGCGCGCGGCATGGTGTAATCCATGTAGCTCGCGGTGATGAGCTGCCCTTCCTTGTTGTAGACCGCGCCTTCGAGCAGCGCCTGACCGATGCCCTGCGCGATGCCGCCATGCATCTGGCCCTCGACGATCATCGGATTGATCAGTTCGCCGAAATCGTCGACCGCGACATAGCTGGCGATCGTGGTGACGCCGGTTTCGGGATCGACCTCGACCTCGCAGACATGCGCGCCCGCCGGGAAGGTGAAATTGGTCGGATCGTAGAAGGCGCTTTCCTTCAAACCCGGCTCCAGCTCCTGTCCGTTGAACTTGTGCGCGATATAGGCCTGCAGGGCGACCGAGCCGAAATCCACCGACTTGTCGGTTCCCTTCACGGTAAACTTGCCGTCCTTGAACTCGATGTCGGCGTCGGAGGCCTCGAGCACATGGCCCGCCACCTTCTTCGCCTTGGCCTCGATCTTGTCGAGCGCCTTGACGATGGCCGACATGCCGACCGCGCCCGAGCGCGAGCCATAGGTGCCCATGCCCATCTGCACCTTGTCGGTGTCGCCATGGACGATCGAGACATTGTCAATCGGAATGCCGAGCCGATCCGACACGAGCTGCGCGAACGTCGTCTCGTGCCCCTGGCCGTGGCTGTGCGAGCCGGTAAGAATTTCCACCGTGCCGATCGGGTTCACCCGCACCTCCGCCGATTCCCACAGGCCGACGCCGGCGCCGAGCGAGCCCACCGCCGCCGACGGCGCGATGCCGCAGGCCTCGATGAAGCAGGAGAAGCCGATTCCGCGCAGCTTGCCGTTCTTCGCGCTCTCGCGCTTGCGCTTGCCGAAGCCCTTGTAGTCGGCCAGCTCCAGCGCCTTGTCGAGCGAGGCGACGTAGTCGCCCGCGTCGTAGCACATGATCACCGGCGTCTGATGCGGGAACGAGCGGATGAAGTTCTTGCGCCGGAACGCCGCCGGATCGGCCTTCAATTCGCGCGCCGCCACTTCCATCAGCCGCTCGACGACATAGGTCGCCTCGGGCCGTCCGGCGCCGCGATAGGCGTCCACCGGCGCGGTGTTGGTGTAGATGGCGTCGACCTCGGCGTAGATCGCCGAAATGTCGTATTGGCCCGACAACAGCGGCGCGTAGAGATAGGTCGGCACAGACGAGGCGAAGGTAGACAGATACGCGCCCATGTTGGCGCGCGTATGCACGCGCAGGCCGATGGCCTTGCCTTTCTCGTCCACCGCCAGTTCCGCATGGGTGACGTGATCGCGCCCATGCGCGTCGGCGAGGAAGCTCTCCGAGCGCTCCGCCGTCCATTTCACCGGACGCCCGACTTTCTTCGCCGCCCAGACGCACACGGTCTCCTCGGCGTAGATGAAGATTTTGGAGCCGAAGCCGCCGCCGACGTCCGGCGCGATGACGCGCAGCTTGTGCTCCGGCGCGATGCCGATGAAGGCCGACAACACGAGGCGCGCGACATGCGGATTCTGGCTCGTCGTGTAAAGCGTGAACGAATCCGTGCCCGTGTCGTAATCGCCCACCGCCGCGCGCGGCTCCATGGCGTTGGGGATGAGCCGGTTGTTGACAAGATCGAGCTTCGTCACATGCCTGGCGCGCGCGAAGGCGGCGTCCGTCGCCGCCTTGTCGCCCAGGTGCCATTCATAGCAGGTGTTGTCGCCCGCCACGTCGTGAATGACCGGCGCGCCCTTCGCCAGCGCGTCCGCCATCCCGACCGCCGCCGGCAGCACATCGTAATCGACGACGACCGCCTCGCCCGCGTCTTTCGCCTGCGCGTAGGTGTCCGCGATGACGACGGCGACGTGATCGCCGACGTAGCGCACCTTGCCCTGCGCCAGCGCCGGATGCGCGCCCGCCTTCATCGGCGAGCCGTCCTTGTTGTGGATCATCCAGCCGCAAATCAGGCCGCCGATCTTGTCGGCGGCGAGATCGTCGCCGGTCAGCACGGCCAGCACGCCGGGCATGGCCAACGCCGCTTGCGAGTCGACGCCCTTGATGGCGGCGTGCGCATGCGGCGAGCGGACGAACCAGGCGTGGGCCTGACCCGCGACATTGATGTCGTCGGTGTAGCGGCCCTTGCCGGTGATGTAGCGAATATCTTCCTTGCGACGGACGGATGAACCGATGCCGGTGGCGCTCATAATGTCCTCCCGAGGACGTGTCGGCCCTGGCTTGTCGCGAAACGCGCGCCGGGCCTTGTCTGTTGAAGCGGATGCGTCGGCTTATTCGGCCGCCCTGGCCGCGCCCGCGCCCATGGCTTTCGCGCCGTCGGCCACCGCCTTGACGATGTTGTGATAGCCGGTGCAGCGGCAGATATTGCCCTCCAGCTCCTCGCGGATCGTCGCCTCGTCCAGCTTGTGGCCCTTGCGGTTCACAATATCGACCGCGCTCATGATCATGCCTGGCGTGCAGAAGCCGCATTGCAGGCCATGGTGCTCGCGGAACGCCGCCTGCATCGGATGCAGGTCGGCGCCGTTGGCGAGACCTTCGATCGTCGTCACATGCGCGCCTTCGCAGGACAAGGCCAGCGTCGTGCAGGACTTGATCGCCTTGCCGTCGACATGCACCACGCAGGCCCCGCATTGCGACGTGTCGCAGCCGACATGCGTTCCCGTGAGCCTGAGATTTTCACGCAGGAACTGCACCAGCAGCGTGCGCGGATCGACATCCGCGCTCACCTGGCGTCCGTTCACCGTCATCGATACGACCGGCATGTGTTTCCTCCTGAGAGACGCTTGGCGGCGGTTACCCCGCCTTGCCATTTTGAAAGAAAGCGACGCTTGGCGCGGCGCGAACGACCTGGACGTCAGTCTGTTTCCGAGCCGTGAGGTCGTCAAGCGAGCCGCGGAAAAACTCCTGAAATTCGCAAACTCCGGCGAAGCCAAAGATCAAATCACAAAAGGCTAGGGTGTTTTTCGCTGATTTGACCACATGCGCGCCCAGCGCGACGGCGCTGTCGCCGCCTGTCCGCCGGCGGCCTCGCCATTGGCGGGGCCGCCTTCCCCGGGCGGGGGCGCGTCCTGCGGCGGCGGCGCGCCCGGCGCGGGCTCGTCCGGGACGGACGCGATCGCCGCATCGACCGATGGCTCCGGCGCAACGGCGGCGGACTGCCGGGCGGATTCATCCGAAATCCCGGCGCCGGCCGACTCCGGCGCGGCGCCCTGCGGCGCATGGATCACCGCGCCGGCGAAATTGGTGAAGAACTGATCGGCGGTCTTCTTGGCCACCGAATCGATGAGGCGTGAGCCCATCTGCGCCAGCTTGCCGCCGACATTGGCTTCGACATTATATTCAAGCTGGCAGCCTTCGCCGGTGTCGGCCAGCGTCACGCGCGCGTTGCCCTTCGCGAAGCCGGCGATGCCGCCCTCGCCGCCTCCTGAAATCCTGTAGCCGTTGGGCGGATCGAGATCCGACAATTCGACATTGCCGCGGAAGGTCGCATTCACCGGGCCGACCTTCACTTTGGCGACCGCCGCGAAGGCGTTCTCGCCCGTGCGCTCCAGCGATTGGCAGCCGGGAATACAAGCCTTCAGCGTCGCCGGATCGTTCAGCCGATCCCACACCACCTCGCGCGTCGCAGGCAGCAGCACATGCCCTTTCATGGACATCGCCATCCGCGGTCCTCCCTGATGTGTTGTTAGCGCTATATCGGCACGAGTCCGCAATCTCGTCCAGTCGGAAACATGTCAGCCATTGGAATAAAGCCGCCCGCGCTATTCCATCACCGCCGCCTTGAGGATGCAGACCATTGTCGCCTGCGCCGGCCCGGCGGAGGTGTTGCGGATGACATGCGGGCGATCGCAGCGATAGCGCAGCGTTTCGCCGGCCCTCGCTTTCTCGACCACGCCGGCGACCTCGACCTCGAGTTCGCCCTCGCGCACCGACAGGCATTCGATCGAGCCGCGCTGATGCGGATCAGATTCGAGCACGCCGCCCGGATCGGCGCTGAACTCGTACCATTGCAGCCATTCGACCGTCTTGATCCAGCCGATGATCGACAAGCGACACTTGCCGTCGTCGGACGTGAGCAGCGGGGTGTCGCCTTTCGACGTCTTTTCGACGAACGGCTCGTCCTCGGCCGCCTGCAGCACCCGCTCGATCGACACGTCGAGCGCCTGCGCCAGACGCCAGATCGTCGCCAGCGTCGGATTCGTCTCGTTGCGCTCGATCTGGCTGATGATCGATTTGGCGACGCCCGATTGTTCGGACAGTTCCGACAAGGACAGATTATAGGCCTTGCGCAGACGTTGCACCGTCTTGCCCAACTGGCCCGACAGCGCCACCGCCCCCGCCTCCAGCGCTTTCGCCTTGTCCCGACCTTCGACGCCCATCCGCTCTGCCTCACATTGCGTATGGGATAATATCCGATTTCGTTTGTAATAACGAACAAAAAAACCGGTCACGTCGCGCGCGGCGGGCCGACGCGGCGCACGTCGGCGCGCAGCAGGCCCAATCGACTCTCGCGCCAGACAACAAAAATGCCGGCGCCGGCGACGACGAGCGAGCCGACGACGACCGCCGGCGACACAGGTTCGCCGAACAGCGCGACACCGATCGCCACCGCCCAGATCATCGAGGTATAGTCGAACGGCGCGATGACCGAGGCGTCGGCGTAGCGGAAGCTCTCGGTCATGGCGATTTGCGCCGCGCCGCCCATGATTCCCATGCCGACAAGCATGGCGAGATCGCGCCCCGACGGCGTCACCCAACCCTGCGCCGCCATGACGCCTGCCCAGGGCCAGGACGCCGGCCAGAGGAGCGGCACGGCCATCATCGCCAACCCCATGACCGTCGTCAGGGTTGAAAAGTAGAACACAATCGCGCCGGTGCGCTCGGACGAGGTCAGCCGCCGCGTCTGAATGATCGCGCCCGAGGCGCAGAGCGCGCCCGCCATCGCCAGCAGCGCGCCGATGGCGCCGCGCGGCAGGCCGCCGGCGTCGCGCGCGGCGACCCCCTCGCCCAGATGCTCCCACAGCATGATCAGCACGCCGAGGAAGCCGATCGCGACCGCGCTCCAGCGATACAGCCGCACCCTTTCGCCCAGCAGCACGGCCGCCAGAACCACGGTGATCAGCGGCGCCGCGAAGCCGATGGCGGTGGCGTCCGGCAAGGGCAGGAAGCCGACGGAGAGAAAGCCGAAGATCATTCCGCCGGAGCCGATGAGCCCGCGCGCGATATGCCCCAAAGGCCGGCGCGTGCGCAGCGCGGCCGGGAATTCGCCCAGCCAGATCAGCCAGACGACGAGCACGCTCATCGCCAGCAGCGAGCGGAAAAACACAATCTCGCCGATCGGATAGGTCGGCGCGGCCGCCTTGCCGACCGCCCACATCGCCGTGAACAGAAAGGCCGACAGAATCTTGAGCGCGATTCCTTTCAGCATCAGAAGGCGCTGTTGAACATGCCGCCGTCGATCAGGATGCTCTGCCCGGTGATGTAGCCGGCGTGATCGCTGGCGAGAAAGGCGCAAAGTTTGCCAAATTCCTCCGGCTCGCCGTATCGCCGCGCCGGGATGGTCTGCCGCCGGCGCGTCATCAGCTCTTCCGTCGCCACGCCGGCGATGCGCGCCTGCGCCTCCGTGCCCTTTTGCAGCCGCTCCGTCATGAAGCCGCCCGGCAGAATGTGGTTGATCGTGACATTGTGCTCGGCCACCTGCCGCGCCACGCCGGCGAGGAAAGCCGTCAACCCGGCCCGCGCGCCCGATGAAAGGTCCAGCCCGGTCATCGGCATCTTCACCGAGGCCGACGTGATGTCGATGATGCGGCCGAAACGCCGCGCGATCATGCCGTCGATCACCGCCTGAACAAGCGCGATGGGCGTCAGCATATTGGCCGCGACGCCGGCCGCCATTTCGGCCTGCGTCATCTGACGGAAATCCTTCGGCGGCGGACCGCCGTTGTTGTTGACCAGAATGTCGGGCGCGGGACAGGCGGCGAGAAGCGCCGCGCGCCCCGCTTCCGTTCCGACATCGGCGGCGACCGCGATCGCCCGCCCGCCGGCGCTGCGGATGTCCTCGAGCGTCGCGGCGAGCGCCGCGGGATCGCGGCCGTTGACGACAACCTCGCAGCCCTCCGCCGCCAGCGCCAGCGCGCAGGCGCGGCCCAACCCCCGGCTCGAAGCGCAAACGATGGCCTTGCGGCCGGAAAGTCCGAGATCCATGACGCGCCGCTCCGGGAAAAAGGCGTTTTCCCGCTTATGCCGCGCGCGCGACTGAAATGCCAGCGCAAACCGCCGTTCAGGCGGTGAGCGAGGCCTGGTCCTGCGCCGACAGCCGCGACAGCGCTTCGATCGCCGACAAGGAGGCGCCGGCGGGCGGACGCGGCGGCGCGACGGGCGGCAGGGACGCCGTCGCGATCGCTGGCGCGGGGCTTTCGGGCGACGTGAGCTGCGGCGGCGGCGTTTCGCCGACAATGGCTTGCGCCTGCGTCTCGATGTGCTGCGCGCGGCCGCCCATCAACCGCGCGCTCAGCGCCCCGACGGCCGTCGCCGCGTCAATGCGCCGTTCCAGCCTCTCCACCGCCTGCATCAGCGTCTGCGTGTCGGCGGCGCGCAGTCGCCGCGCGAATTCGGCGAGAAACCAGCGCCCGCGCGTCGTCTCCATCACCGCCGCCTCGATCGTTTCGAAATCCGAGGCCTTCATGCCTTCCGGCGGCTCCACGGCCGACATCGCGCCCTCCGGCGAATCGCTTCTGCCGCAAGTGTCCGCCACCCGCGCCGAAAATCAAGAACAGTCGGCGGTTTCCCCTTCCACGGGCGCGGTCACAGGTTGCGCAGTTCGCCGTTCAGCGCCGCGAACCAATCCGCCGGCGCCGGATGCGTTTGGAGCCAGGGCATCCCGACGATCCCGTAGGCCTCGAGCACCCACCACACATGGTCGGCGCAATTCGAGCCGATCGCCCGATAGCCGAGCCCCCTGGTCTCCAGCCCTTTCGCGCGACCCCGCGCCGGTTGCGCGGAGCGCGTCGCGACAACCTTGTAGCAATCATAATCACGCGCCTTCATCGCCGCGTGCATCTGGCCGTCGGTTCCCTCGCCGCACCAGAATCCGTTGTCGCCCCCGGGCGGAACGATGCCGGAGCCCGAAGGATTCTCGGTCGCCCCGAAAAAGAAATGCCCCTCGGCGAGCTTCAGGCCCCAACCGACATGGCCAAAATGTCCGCCGCCCCCGCCGCCATGCGCCGGATTGGGCGCGCCATCGTGACGAAGATAGACAAAAGCCAGGCCGTTCATTTTACGTCCCCTGCCGTTTGACCTTCACGTCGAGTTTGGGCGCCCTGCCTTCTTCGGGTTTGGCGTTCCTGACGACGATGAAGACCTGCCGGGCCGACCCGATTTCGTGCGACCAAAGAATTTCCGCCTTCTTCGACCAGTCGGCGTCGGAGGTCGACACCTCCATACGCCACGACGCGAGTTTGCCGCCGTCCTCGTCGACGGCTTTCACCTCGATTTCGCCGTCGCCGTCGTCCCGATTCTCGGACCGGCGCGCCAGAACGACGATCTCCGAGGAGTCCTCCGTCCCCGCCGGCAACGCGAGCCGCATCATCTGTTCTTCGCCCAACGTGGCCTCAAGCGGCTCCCCGTCGATTTGCAGGATCGGCTCCTTCACCGGTTTTGGCGGCTTGCCCGCCCCGCCGGACGCGGGCCCGCCCGGCGCGCTCAAAGCCTCCTGAACCCTGGCGAGAATATCGATGTAGAGAGCATCCTGCGCGCCCGCGACGGCCTCGTTGACGCCATCGGCGATGGCCGCCTGGACCTTCGGTTCGAACTGGCCCACCCAATGGACAAGACCTCCGCCCGTGGTCAGAAGCTGGATGCTGGCGGGGGCGACCGGCGCCACGTCGATCTTGATGCCGAGCGGCTCGACGCAATAGATCGCGAAATTGAGTTTCGGCTCGGCGCGCACATCATGGGTTTCACCCAACAGGACCAGCCGTATATGAATCTTGACATCAAGCGGCGCCACATAGCGGAGCACATCCTGCTCCGTCTTGCCGGCCTCGCGCTTCACTGAATTGACGGAGATGGCTATGTCGGCGTCGAAACCGTCGACCCCCGACTTTTTCTTGCGCATGGTTTTCGGGACGGCCTGCTCAAGCGCCCTTTGAAGCACCTGTTCAGTCACCACGAGATTCATGAAATTCGCGCCGAAGTCGGCGAAGGAAATCGCGTTCAGCTTTCGTCCCGGCGCATGCGGCATCTGGCGCCTCCATGGATCGCGCACGGCTGATCTGCCGATGAAATACCGCATGGCTGCGTCAAAACGTCAAGTTGACTCCAGCGTCGGCGACGCCCGTCACGGCGAATCGGAATTCCCGTCGCCGTCTGGCGCGCGCCCGCCGCCGCCATCCCCGAGCCTCGCCCGACGCTGATCGATCGAGCGGCGCGCCTGTTCCAGAGCGATCGACATCGCCGCCACATCCTCGTCCTCGACCTTGCCGTCGGCGCGCCGCAGCAGCGCCCAACGCAATTGCTCCTCCGCCTTGAGTTCGATCTCGTCGAGCTGGCGCGCGTCGGCCTCGCGCACCAGCGTCAGCAGGTCGAGCACGCCGCGCACATGCTCGCCCGGATCGTCGACGTCGCGCTTGCGCATGCGGCTGACGAGCCACGCGCCGAGCGAGCCGACGACGCTCATCAGCGCCGCGCCGATGTAGAACAGGCTTTCGAACCGATCGAACAGCGAGGTTTCCTCGCCGTCGAAATAGGCGGCGGCGCCAGGATGCACGCGGAAATAGGCGTCCTTGCCGGTTTCCGGCGCCTCGATCTGCGCCGCCGCCGGGGCGAGAATCGCCATGCGCGGCTTGCGCGCCATCAACTGCCGCGCGAGGCTTTCGACATGCAGCGCCGACATGTCGCGCCGCACCAGCAGCCGATAGCCGAGGCTCAACGTCGTCGCGGCTTCTTCCGGCTGCGGCGATGCGCCGCCAAACGCGCCCTCCGGCATTTCCGTCGTGTCGAAATAGGGAAACCGTTTGGCGATGGCCTCCGCCTCGTCGATGGCGACGACGCCTGGCGCGCCTTTCATGACCCGCGCGATGGAGGCAAAGGCCTCCTGCGCCGCCCCCGAGCCCGCCTGCCCCACCACGAACAAGGCGGCGAATTTCTTCTGCGCCGCCATGGCGCCGGCGCTGGCGGGTTCGACGGCGACGCGCGCCACCTTTCCCGGCTCGATGTTGTAATAGCCGAGCAGAGCGTTGAGCAGCCGCTCGTCGCTGCCGACGCCACCCATCAGGCCGATCGTTTTGCCGGACAAATCCTTCAGGCTGTCGATCGGGGATTTGGGCGGGGTAATCAGAAACACGAGGTCGCGGCGCACCACCGCGATGGTCTCCGCGTTGCGCGGCTGCTCCTGATCGGCGCGCAGAATGGCGAGATCGACTTTCTTCTCATCCATCGCCTCGCGCGCGTGGCGCGCCGTCTCGGTCGCGACGCGGCGCACGCGCAGCCGATTGCCGTCCTCGGTCAGGGCCTGCTGGAACGCGCCGACGATTCGATAAAGCTCGCTGCGCTCTGGCCCGGACGCGACGCGCAGATAGGTCTTTTCGCGCGCGTAATAGAGGCCGACGCCGACCACGGCGACCAATGCCGCCAGCAGCACGAAGCGCCGCAGGAACTTCACGGACACGGGCGATCTCCGACGACAGCGTCACATCCGCGCATAAGAGCACGCCGCCCGCCGAACCGCCACCGGCCGGATCAGATCGCGATCCGGCCGCCGAGCGCGAGGATGCCGCCGAACACGATGACGATGGCGGCGATCAGACAGGCGGCCGCCGCCATGGGCGAGCCGGCCCGCGCCGCCGGCGCGTCCACATAAGTGTCCGACGGTTTATAGCCCGTCGCCATGCCCTTGATCAGCGGCTCGCGCTTGACGAAGGCGTAATAAAGGTTCGCGGCCACATGCAGAACGATGAGGATTTTCAACAGGTCGAAGACGCGGTGATGCCAGCGCGCGGCGAATGTCACCGCCTCGTCGCTCACCGTGCGCGCCAAAGGCCCGTCGATGATCAGACGATCCGCGTCGCCCGCATAGAGGCCGAGCGCCCCCTGCGCCGCCAGCGCCGCAAGAATCGCCATCACCATCGCGCCGCCGAGCGGATTGTGGCCGAGATATTTCGGCGTCCGGCCTTGCAGCAGCGCCAGTCCGTAGGACAACGCCGCGCCGGGTCCGCGCACGAAATTGACGAAACGCGCGGTCGAGCCGCCGACGAATCCCCACAGCAGGCGGAACACGATCAGCACAAGAATCGCGTAGCCGGTCCATTTGTGCCAGTTCGGCGTCCCGCCGCCAAACTTGTTGCTGGCCCAGGCGGAGACGACGAGCGCCGCCAGCGTCCATTTGAAAGCCCGTGTCGGGAAGTCCCAGGCAAGCACCTTGCCGTTATCGCCGGATTGTTCGCGCATTTCGCAAGTCCTCAACAAAACGGGCGGCTTGCGCCGCCCGAATGTGTGCAAACGTCGCCGTCGAGCTTACTTCTTTTCGCGGAAGTCGTCGTGGCAGGCTTTGCAATTGCCGAGCACTTTGCCGAAATTGGCCTTGAAGCTCGCCTCGTCCTTGATCGCGGCGAGAGCGTCCGTCGCATCCTTGTCGAGTTTGGCGTAAATGCCGTCGAACTTCGCCTTGTTCTGCCAGATCGAGGGCAGCGCCTCGGTCTTGCCGCCGGTTTTGGAATTGTCGGGGAACAACGTCACCAGCTTTTTGGAGCCCGCGGAATAGGCCTTCAGAGCGGCTTGCGCTTTGGCCAGATCGAACGCCGCCTCGCCTTTGAGCGCGGCTCCGTTGGGCTTGGTCAGATCGCCGAAGCCCTTGAGGATCTCCTTGCGCTCGGCGATCGGATCGCCGGCGGCGAACACGCCGCTCGCGGCCACGACCATCGCGCCGGCCAAAAGCCATTTCTTCATCATTTTGAATCCCTCTGAAGCGGCTCGTGGCCGCGCATCGCAACGTAACGCTTTCGCTGCGCCGCGCCAGAGGCGGCGCGCTCAAAACCGCGTGAACTTCAGCGCACGACCCGGCCGCCGGCCGCCGCCCAGGCCTTGATTCCGCCAACGAAATTCAGCCGCACGTCAGCGCGTCCGGCCTTCTGGGCCGCGGCGATGGCGGTCTGCGAGCGGTTCCCCGAGCGGCAGATGACGACGATGTCCTTGCCCGGCTGCGCCGGCGGCAGCTTCGCCGGATCGAAGCGGGACAAAGGCAGCAGCATGGAGCCGGGGACATGGCCCGCCGCCCATTCGTCCGGTTCGCGCACATCGATCAGCGTGACCGCGCCCTTTTCCATCGCCGCCTTCACACGGGCCGCATCGACATTCTCGATGACCGCGCTCTCGCCGCACCCCGTCAAGGCGAACGCGGCGGGCAAGGCAAGGCCGAGGCTTAACAGGCCGCGTCGCGTCGCATCCATGTCAGACCTCCACCGGCTCGCCGGCGGCCAGCCAATCGAGCATCGAGCCGGCGTAATGGGTCGTCACGTCGTCGCGCCCCTGAATCTGCGAGATGGCCAGCGCCTGCTGCGTGCGCACACCTGACCGGCAGGTGAAGACGATGCGTTTGCCCGGCGCCGGCGGCGGCAGATCGGCCGGCCGAAAGCGCGACAACGGCATCAGGATCGAGCCGGGAATACGGCCTTCCCGGAATTCGTTCTCCTCGCGCACGTCGATCAGCACGATCGAGCCGTCGGCGAGACCATTCTTCAGATCCTCGCGGGAAATCACGTCCGCCACAGGAAAGTCCTCTTCGATGTCGTCTTCGATATCCTGCATATGTTGTGCCTTCGCTCGCCGCGCAAGCCCGGCCCCCGCGCTCGCACCAATCCGACGGTAACGCCTTTCGCCATATAGCCTATGCGCGATGGCTTTGCTGTAATAGCCGGCAGACCCCTTCCGGACCAGGAGCCTGCATGGCAGACCCCATCACATCGGATCTCAAGTCCGGCGCGCTCGTCTACCATCGTTTGCCCCGTCCCGGAAAGCTGGAGATTCAACCGACCAAGCCGCTCGGCAACCAGCGGGATCTGGCGCTCGCCTATTCGCCCGGCGTGGCGGCCGCCTGCACGGCCATTCACGACAACCCCGGAGAAGCCGACGATCTGACCATCCGCCAGAACCTTGTGGCGGTTCTCACCAACGGCACGGCGGTTCTGGGGCTGGGCAACATCGGCCCGCTCGCCGCCAAGCCGGTGATGGAGGGCAAGGCGGTCCTGTTCAAGAAGTTCGCCGGCATCGACGTCTTCGACATCGAGGTCGAGCAGCGCGACGTCGACAAGCTCGTGGATCTTGTCGCGGCGCTTGAGCCGACCTTTGGCGGCGTCAACCTTGAGGACATCAAGGCGCCGGAATGTTTCGAGGTCGAGCGTCGTCTGCGCGAGCGCATGCGCATCCCCGTCTTCCACGACGACCAGCACGGCACCGCCATCATCGTCGGCGCCGCCGTGCTCAACGGACTTGAACTCGCGGGCAAGAAAATTGCCGAGGCCAGGATCGTTTCGTCCGGCGCCGGCGCCGCGGCGCTCGCCTGCCTCAACATTCTCGTTGAACTCGGCGCCAGGCGCGAGAACATCACCGTCACCGACCTCGAAGGCGTCGTCTACAAGGGTCGCAAGGCGCTGATGGACCCCTACAAGGAGATTTTCGCGCAGGAGACGCAGGCGCGCACGCTCGCCGAGGTCATCGTCGGCGCCGATGTCTTCGTCGGCCTCTCCGCCGGCGGCGTGCTCAAGCCGGACATGGTCAAGGCGATGGCCGACAAGCCGCTGATCATGGCGCTGGCCAACCCCAATCCGGAAATTGACCCCGACGCGGCCATCGAGGCCCGGCCCGACGCCATGATCTGCACGGGACGATCCGACTTCCCCAATCAGGTCAACAACGTCCTCTGCTTCCCCTACATTTTCCGCGGCGCGCTCGACGTATCGGCCTCGACCATCAACGAGCCGATGAAGCTCGCGGCCGTGCGCGCCATCGCCACCCTGGCCAAGGAGGCGCCCTCCGACGTGGTCGCGCGCGCCTATGGCGGGGTTTCAAAAACTTACGGCAAGGACAACCTCATCCCCTCGCCCTTCGATCCGCGTCTGATCCTGCGCATCGCGCCGGCCGTCGCCCGCGCTGCGATGGAGACCGGCGTGGCGCGCAAGCCCATCGCCGATTTCAAGGCCTATGAGGAGTCGCTCTCGCGCTTCGTCTTCCGCTCGGGCTTCATCATGAAGCCGCTGGTGATGGCGGCCAAGGCCGATCCCAAACGCGTCATCTATTCCGAAGGCGAGGACGAGCGCGTGCTGCGCGCCGTGCAATCCGTGGTCGAGGAACGCATCGCCTGGCCGATCATCATCGGCCGGCCGGATATTGTCGCGCGCCGTATCAGGCGCTTCGGCCTGTCCATCGCCATTGGCCGCGAATTCGAGCTGATCGATCCCAACGACGATCCGCGCTATCGCATGTTCCACGAAGCCTATCTCGAAAGCGCCGGCCGCAAGGGCATCACGCCCGACGCGGCCAGGACGCTGGCGCGCACCAACAACACCGTCATCGCGGCGCTGGCGCTGAAGACCGGCGAGGCGGACGCCATGATCTGCGGTCTGGAAGGCCGCTTCGCCTCGCGCCTGCGCTACATCAAGGACATCATCGGCCTGGCGCCCGGCGCGACCGATTATTCCGCCATGAGCCTGATGATCACCAACAAGGGCGCCTTCTTCCTCACGGACACGCATGTCCGCCGCGATCCGAGCGCGCAGGAAATCGCCGAAACGACGCTGATCTGCGCCGAGCACGTCCGCCGTTTCGGCATTGAACCGAAGATCGCGCTCGTCTCGCATTCCGATTTCGGCTCCGACGACACGCCCTCCGCCGTGAAGATGCGCGACGCTCTGGCGCTGATCCGCGAGCGGGCGCCCAACCTGCAATGCGACGGCGAGATGCAGGCCGATTCCGCCCTCTCGCAGATGATCCGCGACCGCGTGCTGCCGCACTCGCGCCTGAAGGGCGAGGCCAACGTGCTGGTCATGCCCAATCTCGACTCGGCCAACATCGCCTATCAGATGACCAAGATGATGGCCGACGCGCTGCCCGTCGGCCCGATTCTTCTCGGCGCGGCGCAGCCGGCGCATGTGCTCACACCCTCGGTGACGGCGCGCGGCATCGTCAACATGACGGCGATCGCGGTGGCCGAGGCCCAGAGCCTCGAAGCCGAGAACGCGGGGAGCAAGCCATGAGCATTTTCCGGATCGCCGCGCTCGCCGTCCTTGTCGGCGCCGGCCCCGCCGCCGCCCAGGGTCTCGATCTCACGCCGCTGTTCGACGGACTCGAGAGCTGCCGGATCAACCCGGCGCATGACGCCTTCTGGCGCAGTCTCGGCGAGCGCTACGGCAACAATTTCGGCGACAAGGGCGCGCGCGACGACAAGTCCGTCGTGATCCGCATTCCCGAGGCGCTGAAAGCCGGCGTCGGCGCCGCGCGCTCGGCCAACAAGGGCGAATATACTGACGTCGTCGTTCCGCTATCCGGTGCCTACAAGGGCTTGGCCCTGCGCTCGATCGAATATTCGTTCGGCAACGAGAACGGGATTTGGGTCGCGACGCTGAACTTCGCCGCGCCGCGCGCCGATGTCGCGCGCGTCTTCGGCAAGGCCGTCGCAACCGCCAATCGGGCCGGCGCGCGCGCCATGAAGAGCGAGGACGGCGTTGGCTACAGCGTCGGGATTCCCAGGGGCGCGCAGGGCGCCGTCGCCTGCAACAGATCCAACTGACCCGCCGGCCTTACAGCTTGCGCAGCGCCGCCAGCAGAAAATCGAGCATCGCGTCGAGCGTCGGCTGCTCCAGCCGCGCGCATTCCATCAGCAAAGCCGGATGCGTGAAGCGCACGACGGCGGTGTTGACGCAGGTCGCCGCCGTCGCCGCGTCGACCGCGCGGAACTCGCCGGCCGCGACGCCGCTTTCAATCAGCGCGGCGACGCGCGCGTTCATGCGCGCGATATACCCCTCGACGATCGGCCAGCTCTCGGTCAACGCCGCGCGCACCATCTCGTGAATTTTCACGTCGTGCACGAAGCGCTCGGCGTTCATCTCATGCACGGCGCGGATGATCCGGCGCAGCCTGTCCTCGGCGCTCCCCGGCGCGTTGATGATGCGCTCGACGGCCGCCTCGACCTCGCCGATCAGCCGCAGCGCCACCGTCTCGTTGATTTCCCTCTTGGAATGGAAGAAGCGATAGACATTGGCCGGGCTCATCGCCAGCGCGCGGGCGATGTCGGCCACCGTCGTCTTCTGATAGCCGACATCGCGGAACAGCCGTTCGGCCGTCGCCATGATGCGCTGTCGCGTGTCGGTTTCGCGCGTCTCGCTCATCGTCTCACTCGGCCGGGTGCGGCAGCGCGCCGGCGGGCGGCGACGCGGGCGCCGGCGCGGCGGCGCTCTCGTCGAGATGCCGGCGGAACCACAAGGCGTAGAGCGCCGGCAGGAACAGCAGGGTCAGGAAGGTCGCCACGAACAATCCGCCCATGATCGTCACGGCCATCGGCCCCCAGAACGCGGAACGCGACAGCGGAATCATGGCGAGAACCGCCGCGAGCGCCGTCAGCACCACAGGCCGCGCGCGCCGCACCGTCGCCTCGACGATCGCCGCGCGCCGGCTCGATTTGCCCTCCTCCACGTCCTGCTCGATCTGGTCGACGAGGATCACGGTGTTGCGCATGATCATGCCGGCGAGCGCGATCATTCCGAGCAACGCAACGAAGCCGAACGGCGCGTTGAAGACGGTGAGGCCCACCGCCGCGCCGATGATGCCGAGCGGCGCGGTGGAAAACACGAGCGCCAGCCGCGAGAAGCTCTGCACCTGCATCATCAGCAGCAACAGCATGATCAGCGCCATGATCGGGAACAGCGCGAAGATCGAGGCGTTGGCCTTGGCCGACTCTTCGGTCGAGCCGCCGATCTCCATGCGATAGCCGATGGGCATGGCCGCGCGCAAAGCCTCGAATTGCGGCCAGACGCGCGCCGTCACGTCGGGCGCCTGCGCGCCGTCGACGACATCGGCGCGCAACGTGATCGCCATGTCGCGATTGCGCCGCCAGAGAATCGCCTCCTCATGGCCGTATTCGATGCGCGCCACCTGCGCCAGCGGCGCCGGCGCCCCGCCGCGCGTCGCGACGGTGAGTTCGCCGATGCGCTCCAGCGTCGTGCGCTCCGCTTTCACCGCGCGCGCCACCACGTCGATCTTTTCAGTGCCGTCGCGCACGCTCGTCACGGGAACGCCGGAAACGAGCGTTTGCAGCGTCTGTGCGACATCCTGCGGATTGAGCCCGAGCGCGCGCGCCCGCTCCTGATCGATGACGAGTCGCAACGAAGGCGTCATCTCGTTCCAGTCGAGATGCGCGTCGATCAGCGCCTTGTCGCGCCGCATGATGTCGCGCGCCTGATAGGCGAACTCGCGCACCTTCAACGGGTCGGGCCCGATGACGCGGAACTGCACCGGAAAGCCCACCGGCGGGCCGAAGGCGAAACGGTCGACGCGCACGCGAGCCTGCGACAGCAGGCCCTCGGAGACCGCTTTTTCGATCTTCGCCTTGATTCGCTCGCGCGCCTTCACGTCTCGCGCCTTGATGACGATTTCGGCGAAGGCCTCGTTCGGCAATTGCGGATTGAGGCCGAGCCAGAAGCGCGGACTGCCCTGCCCGACATAGGTCGTCCAGGTCTCCGCGTCGTCATCGCCCGCCAGCAGCTTTTCGCCCTCCTTCGCCGTCTCGAAACTGGCCCCGATGCCCGTGCCCTCCGGCAGACGCAACTGGAAGAACAGTTCGGTGCGGTCCGACAACGGGAAGAACTGTTTTTGCACCTTGGTCGCGAACAGGAACACAGAGCCCGCGAAAGCCAGCAGCGTCGCCGCCACGACGATGACGCGATGCGTCACGCACCAGACGACGACGCGGCGCAACGCCGAGTAGATGCGCGTGTGATAAATCTGGTCCGCGTCGTGATGGCGACCTGCGAAATCCGGCAGCAGCTTGACGCCGAGATAGGGCGTGAAGACAACCGCGACGATCCACGACGCGATGAGCGCGATGGACACGACCCAGAAGATGCCGCCGGCGTATTCGCCCACGGCCGAGGCCGCGAAGCCAACCGGCAGGAAGCCCGCCGCCGTCACCAGCGTGCCCGTGAGCATCGGAAAGGCCGTCGAGTCCCAGGCGTAGGACGCCGCCTTCATGCGGTCCCAGCCCTGCTCCATCTTCACCACCATCATCTCGACGGCGATGATCGCGTCGTCGACAAGCAGGCCGAGCGCGATGATCAGCGCGCCCAGAGTGATGCGATGCAGGTCCAGCCCCATCGCATACATGACGATGAAGACGATGGTCAGCACCAGCGGCACCGACAGCGCCACCACGATTCCGGTGCGCAGGCCGAGAGAGATGAAGCTGACGAACAGCACGATCGCCAGCGCCTCCAGGAAAGAACTCAGGAATTCGCCGACCGCATGTTCGACCACTTTCGGCTGGTTGGCGATCTGCTCGAATTCAACGCCCTGCGGCACGGTGGAGACGAACTCCGCCACCGCTTTCTGCATATCCCGACCGAGCGTGACGATATTGGCGCCTTTCAGCATCACGACGCCGACCGCCAGTCCGGGTTTGCCGCGTTGGCGCAGGATGTAGTCGGTCGGATCCTTGAAGCCGCGCGTGACGGTCGCGATGTCGCCGAGGCGGAACACCCGGCCGCCCGCCTCGACCGGCGTTTCCGCCACCGCCTTCACGCCGTCGAGCGCGCCCGTGACGCGCAACGCCACGCGTTGCGCCGAGGTCTCGACGACGCCCGCCGCGCTCACCGCGTTCTGCCGCGCCAGCGAGTCGAAGATCGCCTGAACCGGAACGCCCAGCGTGCCAAGCTTGGCGTGGCTGAACTCGACGAAGATTTTTTCGTCCTGCGCGCCGTAGATGTTGACCTTGGTGACGTTCGGCACGCGCAGGATCGCCTGCCGCATGTCTTCAGCCACGCGCTTCAATTGCGCGTAATCCGCGCCTTCGCCGGTAATGGTGTAGAGTAGCGAGTCGACGTCGCCGAATTCGTCGTTGATGTTGGGGCCGATGAGGTTGGCGGGCAACTCCGCCCTGATGTCGCCGAGCTTCTTGCGGGTTTGATAAAACAGGTCGGGCACGCGCGCCGGCGGAGTCGTGTCCCTGAAGATGAGCTGCATCGCCGTGAAGCCCGGTTTCGTATAGGTCTGCACCTTGTCGAAATACGGCACTTCCTGAAGTTTCTTCTCCATCCGGTCGGCGACCTGGTTCTGCATCTCCTCGGCGGTCGCGCCGGGCCAAATCGCCGTGATCACGGCGACCTTGATGGTGAAGGACGGATCTTCCGCCTGCCCCAGCCGCATGTAGGAAATCGCGCCGCCCGCGATCAGCGCGAGGATGAAGAACAGCACGAGCGGTTGATGCGCGACCGCCCAGGCCGAGGCGTTGAAGCCGCCGCCGCGCGGCGCCGCGCTCACGACTTCTGCTCCACGATGCGCACGCGCTGGCCGGCGTCGAGCTTCTGCACGCCGAGCGTGACGACGCGAGCGCCCTCCGCGACGCCGCCGCGGATCAGCACGGAGCCGGATTCGTAGGCCGCGACCTCCACCGGCGCGAGCCGCAACGCGCCGCCCTCGTCGACGACCCACAGCGACGCGCCCCTCCCCTGGTTGAACACGGCCGACAACGGGAGCTTCGCCACGCGTTGGCCCTGCCCGTCGGCCAGCGTCAGCTTGCCGGTCATGCCCAATTGCAGATCGGCGTCGACGTCGGAGAGCGTGAAACGCGCGGCGTAGGTGCGCGTCGCCGGATCGGCCGAGGGCGACAGTTCGCGAAGGGCGGCGCGATACCCCTTTCCGGGCTTCGACCACAGGACGAGCCAGGCCATGGAATTGGCGACGCGATCGATCTGCGCCTCGGGAATGGCGACAAGCGCTTCCCTTTCTTCCAGTCGCGCCACGCGCACCGCCGGCTGCCCGGCGCCAACCACCTGACCCGGCTCGATCATGGTCGCGGTGACCACGCCGTCGGAATCAGCCCTGAGCGTGGCGTAATCGAGCGCGTTGCGCGCCAGTTCGACGCTGCGCTCGGCGCGCGCCTTGCGGCTGCGCGCTTCCTCCATCGCCGCGCGGGTGCGGTCATACACCGCCTGCGAGACGAAACCCTGCCGGCGCAGCGTCGCCTGGCGCTGCTCGTCGCCGGAGACTTGCGCCAAAGAGCTGGTCGCCGCGCGCAATTCCGCTTCCGCCTGCTCGCGCTGCAGCCGCAGATCGGTCTCATCCAGCGTCGCCAGCGCGTCGCCCGCCTTGACAGACTTGCCGGTGTCGACCAGCCGACGGGCAACCTTGCCGGGCACGCGGAAGCCGAGATCGCTCTCGATGCGCGGACGGATGACCGCGACAAATGTCCGCTCCGGCGCCATCGGCTCGTAATGCACGCGCATCGTCGCCACGGGCCGCTCGACAGCCGGCTTCTCCTTCGCCGCCTTGTCGCCACAGCCTGCGAGGCCGAGGCTCGCCGCGATCAGCGCCGGCAGCAATGCGGCGCCCCTGGGAATGCGCATGACCTCGCCCTTTCGCCCGCGTCCGGCGCGGACCCGACGATGGCGCGCGCCCTCGGCGCGCCATCTGGAAAAGCGAGAAAATACAGGCGCGCTGACGAATGTCAAATTTCGTCAGTCAATAAGATTTCGGCAACCCTAACACCCGTTCGGCGATGAAGCTGAGCACCAGTTGCGGCGAGATCGGCGCGATGCGCGGCACGAAAATCTCGCGCAAATAGCGCTCGACGTGGAACTCCTTCGCGTAGCCGAAGCCGCCATGCGTCATCACCGCCTGCTGGCAGGCCTTGTAGCCGGCCTCGCCCGCCAGATATTTGGCGGCGTTGGCCGCCGCGCCGCAGGGCAGCCCCTCGTCGTATTGCCAGGCCGCCGACATCACCATCAGCCAGGCGGCCTCAAGCTCCATCCAGTTCTCGGCCAGCGGATGCTGGATCGCCTGATTCTGGCCGATCGGCCGGTTGAAGACGACGCGCTCCTTCGCATAGGCCGCCGCCCGCGACAGCGCCAGCTTGCCAAGCCCCACCGCTTCCGCCGCGATCAGCACGCGCTCGGGGTTCATGCCGTGCAGAATGTATTCGAAGCCCTTGCCCTCCTCGCCGATGCGGTCGGCGACAGGAATCTCGAAATCGGCGAAGAACAATTCATTGGAATCGACGATTTTGCGCCCCATCTTGTCGATCTCGCGCACGCTGACGCGCGCGCGGTCGAAATCCGTATAAAACAGGCTCAGCCCCTCGGTCGGCTTTTTCACCTCGTCGAGCGGCGTCGTGCGCGCCAGCAGCAGAATCTTGTGCGCCACCTGCGCGGTGGAAATCCACACTTTCTGGCCGTTGACGAAATATCGGTCGCCCTGGCGCACGGCGCGCGTCTTCAACTGCGTCGTGTTGAGCCCGGTGTTGGGCTCGGTGACGGCGAAACAGGCCTTTTCCTTGCCCTGCGCCATCGGCGGCAGCATCCGTTTCTTTTGCTCTTCCGTGCCGAACACCACCACCGGGTTGAGGCCGAAGACATTGATGTGGATAGCCGACGCCGCCGACATGCCGCCGCCGGCCTCCGCGATCGTCCGCATCATGATCGCGGCCTCGGCAACGCCAAGTCCCGCGCCGCCATATGCCTCGGGGATGCAGATGCCCAGCCAGCCGCCCGCCGCGATGGCCTGATAAAAATCCTCGGGAAAGCCGCCCTCGCGATCCTTGCGCAGCCAGTAATCGTCGCCGAAGCCGGCGCAGATTTTCTGCACCGCCTCGCGGATCGCCTCCTGTTCCGGGCTGATCTGAAAGTCCATCGCGTTTCTCCCCGCGCCGGCGCCGACGCATTTCATTTAATGAAATTTTCTTTCATATTTTCGGATGACAGATCCGTCGTTGTCCAGTCTATTCATGAGCGGGCGCATTTCCCGCGGAGCACGACATGTCGGACACGAAACTCCCCGTCCTCGGCCAGGGCTTTTACTGGCAGGACATCGCCGTCGGAAACAAATTCCGCACCTTCCGGCGCACCGTCACCGAGACCGATCTGGTCAATTTCATCGGCGTGACAGGCATGCTGGAGGCGATTTTCATCGACGCCCATTACGAGGGCGCCGCCATGGCCGGGCGGCCCGTGCCAGCGGCGCTCACCTATTCGCTGATCGAGGGCATGCTGCTGCAAACCATGATCCAGGGCACGGGCCTCGCCATGCTGGAATTGACGCAGAAAATCCACGCCCCCGTGCGCGTCAACGACACGATCTTCGCCACCGTCGAAGTGACCGGCCTGCGCCCGACGTCAAAAAGCGGCCGCGCCGTCGTCGACTCGCTGATCGAGGTGTTCAATCAGGAGGCAACACACGTCATGACCTATACGGCGAAGCGCCTGCTGGCCGGTCGGCCGGCGTAGAGGCGGACAGGCCCCCTCCCTGTCCCTCCCCCACGTCGTGGGAGAGGGTGATCGTGGCGCCCGGCGTGATTGGCCCGAACCGCCGAGACAAGCCCGCACTCATCCCCTCTCCCGCGCGAAAGCGCGGGGGAGGGCCAGAGAGGGGGCCCGAATCCGCTCTCTCAGAACGTCACGACGCTCCGGATCGACTTGCCCTCGTGCATCAGATCGAACGCCGTGTTGATCTGGTCGAGCGGCATGACATGGGTGATCAGGTCGTCGATATTGATCTTGCCGTCCATGTACCAGTCGACGATCTTCGGCACGTCGGTGCGCCCGCGCGCGCCGCCGAAGGCCGTGCCCTTCCAGACCCGGCCGGTGACGAGTTGGAACGGCCGCGTCGCGATTTCCTTGCCGGCCTCCGCGACGCCGATGATGATGCTCTCGCCCCAGCCGCGATGGCAGCATTCCAGCGCCTGACGCATGACATGGGTGTTGCCCGTCGCGTCGAAGGAATAATCCGCGCCGCCGTCGGTCAGATCGACAATGGCCTGCACCACCTTGTCATTGCCGACCTCGTTCGGATTGATGAAATGCGTCATGCCGAATTTCTCGGCCATGGCGCGCTTGCCGGGGTTGAGATCGACGCCGATGATCTTGTCGGCGCCCACCATGCGCGCGCCCTGGATGACGTTGAGGCCGATGCCGCCGAGGCCGAAGACGACGACATTCGAGCCGGGGCGCACTTTCGCCGTGTAGATCACCGCGCCGATGCCCGTCGTCACGCCGCAGCCGATGTAGCAAATCTTGTCGAAAGGCGCGTCCTCGCGCACCTTGGCCACCGCGATCTCGGGCAGCACGGTGAAATTCGAGAAGGTCGAGCAGCCCATGTAGTGAAACACCGTCTCGCCGGTGCAGGAGAAGCGGCTGCGTCCGTCCGGCATGACGCCCTGCCCCTGCGTGGCGCGGATGGACGTGCAGAGGTTGGAGCGCTGCGACAGGCAGGTTTTGCACTGCCGGCATTCCGGCGTGTAGAGCGGAATGACATGATCGCCCGGCTTCACCGAGGTGACGCCGCGTCCGACCTCGCGCACGATTCCCGCGCCCTCGTGGCCGAGAATGGCGGGGAACTTGCCCTCGGAATCCAGCCCCGACAGCGTGTAGGCGTCGGTGTGGCAGACGCCGGTGGCCATGATCTCGACCAGCACCTCGCCGGCCTGGGGGCCATCGAGATCGATGGTCTCGATGGTCAACGGCTTGTTGGCGGCCCAGGCGACGGCGGCTCTGGTCTTCATGCGTTCCCCCCGATTGCGGCGCGGCTGACATGCGCGCGAGTCCGCGCGGATCATGCCCTCGCCGCTGGCATGCTGGCAATGCGGGCTCCCCCGGACGCGCGCGTTTTTCTGTTGCCGACGATTATTCAATTGCCTAATTAATTCGCTCATGCGGGTCGCGGCGGCCGCCGCCGCGCCGTCCTCGAGGGAGATCGACAGATGCAGATTCAGAACACGGCCGCCATCGTCACCGGCGGCGGCTCGGGCCTTGGCGCGGCCACCGCCCGCGCGCTCGCCGCCAAAGGCGCGAAGGTCGGCGTGATGGACGCCAACGCCGCCAACGCCGACAAGGTCGCGGCCGAAATCGGCGGCGTCGCGCTGCATGCCGACGTGACGTCCGAGGCCGCCGTGACAGCGGCGCTCGACAAGGCGCAGGCCGCCCATGGCGTCGCCCGCATCATCATTAACTGCGCCGGCATCGGCAACGCCGCCAAGACCGCGAGCGGCAAGGGGCCGTTCCCGCTCGACCTCTTCACCCGCGTCATCAACGTCAACCTCATCGGCACGTTCAATGTGATCCGTCTGGCGACGCAGCGCATGCTCGATCAGGCGCCGATCGGCGAGGAGCGCGGCGTTGTCGTCAACACCGCGTCCGTCGCGGCGTTCGACGGCCAGATCGGCCAGGCCGCCTATTCGGCCTCCAAGGGCGGCATCGTCGGCATGACCCTGCCGATCGCGCGCGATCTGGCGCAGAACGGCATCCGCTGCAACACCATCGCGCCCGGCCTGTTCCTGACGCCGCTGCTGATGGGCCTGCCCGAGGAGGCGCAGAAGAGCCTCGGCGCGCAGGTGCCTTTCCCCTCGCGTCTCGGCAAGCCGGAGGAATACGCCCTGCTCGCCCTCAGCATCGTCGAGAACCCGATGCTCAACGGCGAGACGATCCGCCTCGACGGCGCCATCCGCATGGCGCCGCGATAAGCAAACACCTTCTCCCCGGAGGGAGAGGGTCGGCCGAAGGCCGGGGTGAGGGTTGGCGCCGTCAAAATGCGGCGCCAACCCCTCCGCTGTGGCCCGGCTCGAATCCACGTAACCCCTCATCCGGTCGCTGACGCGACCACCTTCTCCCACAGGGAGAAGGTTTCGCGCGCCAAACGCGGGAGCGTGCCGTTGGTCAACCGCGAGTCATCGCAGCCGCCCCGCACCGACGCCAAGGCGCGCCTTTGCGCGGCCGCGCGCGAATTGATGACCGAGCGCGAGTCGATGGAGTTCTCGCTCGCCGACATCGCCGCCCGCTCCGGCCTCAATTCGGCTCTGGTGAAATATCATTTCGGCTCGAAGGACGGCCTGCTGCGCGCCATCGTCGAGGAAGATGCGGCGCAGGCGCTCGGCGAACTCGGCAAGCTCGTCGCCAGGGACATCCCCGCCAGCGCCAAGATGCGCGCGCATATCGCCGGCATCATCAACACCTATTTCCGCCATCCCTATCTCAATCGGTTGCTGCACCAATTGCTGAACGAGCGCGGCGCCGACGACGCGGCCGAGGTGACGCGCATCTTCGTCGAGCCGGTGGCGCGCTATCAGAAGATGATCCTCGACGACGGCGTGGCGAAAGGCGAGTTCAAGCCCGTCGACGCCGCCATGTTCCATTTCGCCCTCGGCGGCGCCTGCGATCAGCTTTTTCACGCCCGCTCGTCGCTGCGCGCCGTCTTCGGCCTGGACCGCATCGACGACGACATGCGCAAGCGCTACGTCGCCCATGTCACGGAACTGGTGATGGGCGGCGTCGAGAGACGGTGACGCGCGTGCGCCTCCCGTCTCGCTGAAGAACGCTCGCTGGTCGCTGGGAAACCGACAGCCATAGCTATATTTTTCTGGCGAAATTCGCCATAATAGGCGATATTATCGCAGTGAAGACGCTGATCTACACCCACCAGGCGGCGAAACAGCTTGAGGCTCTCCCGACAGACGCGAAAGAGGCTGTTGTGGACGCCTTGTGCCGCTACGCGGTGGATGGCGACGGCGATGTGAAGAAACTGTCCGGACGCGACGGCTACCGCATGCGGGTCGGACGCTTCAGAGTCATCTTCGCGGAAGATCGGACGACCATTCTTGCGGTTTACATCGGAAAGCGCGAGACAACGACCTATCGGAGGCAGTGAGAATGAAACCCCAGATCATCACCACGCCGACGGGTGAGCAGATGGTTGTTCTTCCCCTGGCTGAATATGAGGCCTTGCTGGCCGCCGCCGCCGAGGCGGAGGAAGACGCCGCCGACGTGGCCGTGTTCGACAAGGCGATGGCCGATCTCTCGACCGGCCGGGACGCGCTCCTGCCCGCCGGGGTCAGCGCCATGATCACGCGCGGCGCGAGCCTGCTTGCCGCCTTGCGCAGATGGCGCGGCGTGAAACAGACAGAACTCGCCGCCAGTGTCGGCATTGCGCAGGGCTATCTGTCGGATATGGAATCCGGACGGCGCAACGGATCGCCCGAGACGCTGGCGAAGATCGCGCGGCGCCTCGACGTGCCGGCGGAATGGTTGGTTTGAGCTCCGATCGCCGCGGCGCCGATGAGGAAAGCCCGCTCTTCACTCATACCCCCGCTCCGTCCACCACGGGAACGGTTTCGGCATGTCTCGCGAAACGGTCTCGGTGAATCGCGCCGGGCGTTTTTCGAGGAATGACGACACGCCTTCCTTCGCGTCGGCCCCGCGCCCGCGCATGAAGACGAATTTGGAATCGAGCTTGTGCGCCTCCATCGGATGATCGGCGCCCAGCATGCGCCACATCATCTGACGGATGAGCGCGACGGAGACCGGCGCGCAATTGTCGGCGATTTCCCGCGCCAGTCTCATCGCTTCGTCCATCAGCGCTTCGGGCGCGACGACCTGCCTGACGAGCCGGCCCGCCAGCGCTTCGCCGGCGTCGAACACCCGGCCCGACAGGCTCCACTCCAGCGCCTGAGAAATGCCGACGACGCGCGGCAGAAACCAGCTCGAACACGCTTCCGGCACGATGCCGCGGCGCGCGAAGACGAAGCCGAAGCGCGCGCCCGTCGAGGCGATGCGGACATCCATCGGCAGCGTCATCGTCGCGCCGATGCCGACCGCGGGCCCGTTGATGGCGCCGATCACGGGCTTGAGACTCCCGAAAATGCGCAAGGCGACGCGCCCGCCCGTGTCGCGCACGCTCTCGTCGGACAGATCGACGTCGCCATCGGCGCCGGCGCCGCCGCGCCCTTCCCTGGTCTTGTAGTCAAAGGTCGCGCCGCCGGCGGAAAGATCCGCTCCGGCGCAAAAGCCGCGTCCCGCGCCGGTGACGATGACCGCGCGCACGCGATCGTCCGCGTCGGTGCGGTCGAAAGCCGCGACGATCTCGCGCGCCATCTGCCCGGTGAAGGCGTTCAGCTTGTCGGGACGATGCAGCGTCAGCACGGCGACGCCGTCAGCGATATCAAGTCGAATCTGTTCGAAGTCCTGCACGCCGGTCATGCCGATCTCCCCTTTTGCCGCGCGATCTTAGTCAATCGCTTGACTAATGAAAGAGGGTTTCATTTTATAGCGCGCCGGCGCTTCGCCGGCTGGAAGACCAGGGAGCCGCGCCGTGATCAAGACCCGTTTCACCGAAATGTTCGGCGTCGAGCACCCGATCGTCCAGGGCGGCATGCAATGGGTCGGCCGCGCCGAACTCGTCGCCGCCGTCGCCAACGCCGGCGCGCTCGGCATGCTGACCGCCCTCACCCAGCCGACGCCGGACGCCCTGGCGAAGGAAATCGAGCGTTGCCGCACGATGACGAACAAGCCCTTCGGCGTGAACCTGACCATCCTGCCCGCCGTCACGCCGCCGCCCTATGCGGATTATCGCCGCGTCATCATCGAGAGCGGGATCAAGGTGGTCGAGACCGCCGGCTACAAGCCGCAGGAGCATGTCGACGAACTCAGGAAGCACGGCGTCAAGGTCATCCACAAATGCACCGCCGTCCGTCACGCGCTGTCGGCCGAGCGCATGGGCGTCGACGCCATTTCCATCGACGGTTTCGAATGCGCCGGCCATCCCGGCGAGGATGACATCCCCGGCCTGATCCTCATTCCCGCCGCCGCCGACAAGGTGAAAATTCCGATGATCGCCTCCGGCGGCTTCGGCGACGGGCGCGGCCTCGCGGCGGCGCTGGCGCTGGGCGCCGAAGGCGTCAACATGGGCACGCGCTTCTGCGCCACGAAGGAGGCGCCGATCCATCAGGCGTTCAAGGAGGCCATGGTCGCCAACGACGAGCGCGCCACCGATCTCATCTTCCGCACCATGCACAACACTGCGCGCGTGGCGAAAAACGCCATCAGCCAGAAGGTCGTGCAGATGGAGCGCGAGGGCGCCAAATTCGAGGACGTGCGCCCGCTCGTCGTCGGCGCGCGCGGCCGCGAAGGTCTGGAGAGCGGCGACATCAATCACGGCGTCTGGTCGGCCGGCATGATCCAGGGCCTCATCCACGACATTCCGAGCGTGCAGGAGCTGGTGACGCGCATCGTCGCCGACGCCGAAGCGATCATCATGAAGCGGATGGCCGGCATGGTCGTGCGCTAAGGCCGCGCGGCGGAGCCCGCCCCGGCCGCGCCGGGGCGGGGGTCATCGCCGGTTCAGAACTCCAGATCGCTCCGGATCGCGTCGATGCCGGCCTTGCCGCAAACATCGTCGGCCTCGCCGCCCGGCGCGCCCGAGACGCCGATGACGCCGACGATCGAGCCGCCCGATTCCATCACCAGCCCGCCGCCCACCATGACGACGCCGGGCAGATTGGCGATGGACCGTTCCGGCGCGTCGGGCCGCAGGACACGGGTGAGCACCGAGGAGGTCGAATCGCGCCAACTCGCCGCCGTGCGCGCCTTGCCGGCCGAGGCGTCGAGCGTGTGCCAGCCGGCGTAGCGGTCGCGCAACGTCACCAGCGGCAGTCCGGCCGGATCGCCCACCGTCACCGCCACTTGCCAGCCGTTCCTGCGGCATTCGGCGAGCGCCGCCTGCGCCGCCTTCAACGCCGTTTCAGTCGTGATGATCTTGCGCGACCATGTGCCTTCCTGCGCCGCGCCGGACGAGGCGGCGCCCAGCGCGACAACGGCGATCGCCGCGCGTTTCGACAGATTCATCATCTTGCGCCTCCCTCCGCCGGCCCGCGCGCAATCGCCCGCGGGCGCCGGCCATGATCATCGCAAATCCACGGCTTCGTGCAAGGCCCCGACCGACGGCGGCGCCGCGCGCCGCGCCAGTTCCGCCTCGGCCTGCTCCGCGCTCATGGTCGAGAACATCTGCTGCAATTCCGCGCCGGTGCGCGGCGTGTAGATCGTGACGCCGTCGCGGCCGTAGAACGCCCGGAACATCCCCCGCGCGCTGTCGAGCGACAGCGGTCCGATCTCGATCACATGATCGATCCGCCCCGGCCGCACGATCGCCGGGTCGAGCTTGTCGAGATGGTTGGTCGTGACGATGAATTTGAGCCCGTCCGGCGTCTGCATTCCGTCCATCGAATTGAGAATTTCATGCAGCGCCGAGGTCAGCGCCGCCCGGTCGGCGGCGGGATCGGCCGACGCGCCGTCGCGCCCCTCGCGGGTGAGCCCGGCGGCGATCGTATCGATGTCCTCGATGACGAACAGATCGTTCTTCGTCCCCGTCATGAAGGCCGCGCCGAGACCGTGCAGCGACTTGATGTATTTGATGTCGAAACCGAGATCGGAGGCGAGCGCATGGATGAGACTCGTTTTGCCGGTTCCCGGCGGCCCATACAGAATGATGCCGAGCTTCCACGGAATGCCGCGCGCCGTGTGCCAATCCTCCGCGCCGACGAACCAGGTGAGACGCTCCACCAGCCGGTCCTTGACGGCCTGATCGACGAACACCGTATCCAGACCGCGCTTGCGCCGGCGCAAGCCGCCGCTGCGCCCGCCCGCCGTGAACATCGCGATATTGATGGAGTTGCGATGCTCCTCCGGCCGGCAATCCTGCATGAAGCGTTCGACCACGCCGCGATCGCGCGTCAGGAAGGAGAGCGTGATCGTCTCGAAATGCGTGACCTGCTGGTTCGATTTCGTTTTGGAATAACGAAACAGCTTTCCGTCATAGACGCCCCAGCCGCCGCCGAACCCGGTCTTGAGCGAACCGTCCTTGATCTCCAGCGAGCGGCTGAAGAAGTCGAGCCGCCGCCCCTCGATGAAGGCGTCAACGTCGCGATATTCGTTGGAGAGGCTCTCGACGAAGACTTTGGTCCACAGCGTCCGGTCGAAAAACTCCAGCATCTTCTGCGGGATGGCGCGGAACACATACATCAGCGCGCCGAACGCCACCGTGCCGACGCCGCCGGCAAGCAGCGCGTTGGATGCGAGCGCGGAGGAAATGCTGTCGAGGAGCGGCATGCGGCGGCCTGTATCGGAAGGGGTGAAACCCGCCGTATATGGGAGGCGCGTCGGCTTCACGCAAAGAAAAATGGCCGGGACGCGCCCGGCCATTCTGTCGCGAACTGTGAACAGCCTCAGAGCCGCTCGACGATGGTGACATTGGCCTGCCCGCCGCCCTCGCACATGGTCTGCAAGCCATAGCGTTTGCCGCGCGCGTGCAGCGCATGGATGAGCGTCGTCATCAGCTTCGCGCCGGAGCCGCCAAGCGGATGGCCGAGCGCGATGGCGCCGCCGTTGACGTTGAGCCGCGACGGATCGGCGCCCGTCGCCTTCAGCCACGCCATCGGCACCGAGGCGAACGCCTCGTTGACCTCGTAGAGATCGATGTCGTCGATTTTCATGCCGGCGCGTTTCAGCGCCCGCTCGGTCGCCGGCAGCGGCGCCTCCAGCATGATCACCGGATCGCCACCGAGGACGGTCATGTGATGCACGCGCGCCAGCGGCTTGACGTTGAGCTGTTTCAGGCCACGCTCGTTGACGACCATCAGGCCCGCCGCGCCGTCGCAGATCTGGCTGGCGGAGGCCGCCGTCAACCGGCCGCCCTCGGCGATCGTCTTGACGCCGGCGATTCCCTCCAGCGTCGCGTCGTAACGGATGCCCTCGTCCTTGTCGTGCACGAGCTGCACACCGTCGGGCATGGTCACGTCGAGCGGCACGATTTCCTTGACGAAGGCGCCGGCCTGCGTCGCGGCGGCCGCCTTCCTGTGACTGTCGAGCGCGAAAGCGTCCATCGCCGCCTTGCTGAGATCGTGCTTGACCGCCAGCATCTCGGCGCCGGTGAACTGGCTGAACTCGGTTTTCGGCCAGCGCTTCTGCAGTTCGGGGCTCATGTAATGGCCGAAGCCGTTCTTGGCCGGCAGCGAGGCGGAGAGCCCCATCGGCACGCGCGTCATGCTCTCGACGCCGCACGCGATCACGATGTCCTGCGCGCCCGACATCACCGCCTGCGCGGCGAAATGCAGCGCCTGCTGCGAAGAGCCGCACTGGCGGTCGATGGAGACGCCGGGCACGCTCAGCGGCAGTTTGGAGGCGAGCACCGCGTTGCGGCCGACGCAGATCGCCTGCTCGCCGATCTGGATGACGCAGCCCATGATGACGTCGTCGACCAACGCCGGATCGACGCCCGAGCGGTCGACCAGCGCGTCGATGACCCTGGCGCCGAGATCGACCGGATGCCATCCGGCCAGACGCCCGGCCCTGCGGCCGCCGGCGGTGCGGGCGGCGGCGACGATATAGGCTTCTCCCATGAGTGTTTCCTCTTGTTGCGGCGCGTTGAGCCGGATCGGATCGCGCGCGATTAAAGGAGCGCGGGAGCGCTTAGTCAATCGTTCAATTAAAACTTGCCGCCCCCTCCCCGCGCGGCTAGCCTGCCAGCCAAGCCGCACCATAGCGGCGCGAAACCGGGAGGCGCCCATGGCGCGCGAGTTCATCGTCGTCGAGCGCAAGGGTCCGCTGACGATCGTCACCATCAACCGGCCGGACGTCTTCAACGCGCTGCACCATGAAGCGCATATGGAGCTGCATGAGGCCTTCAACGCCTTTGCCGCCGATCCCGATCAATGGGTGGCGATCCTCACCGGCGCCGGCGACAAGGCGTTCTGTTCCGGCAACGATCTCAAGGCCCACGCCGGCAAGGGCGCGCGGCCGATGTCGCCCACGGGCTTCGGCGGCGTCACCGCCCGCTTTGACAACACGAAGCCGCTGATCGCCGCCGTCAACGGCGTCGCCATGGGCGGCGGCTTCGAGCTGGCGCTGGCCTGCGACATTGTCGTCGCCGCCGGGAACGCCAAATTCGCCCTGCCCGAGCCACGCGTCGGCCTTGCCGCCATCGCCGGCGGCCTGCTGCGCCTGCCCCGCCAGATCGGCATGAAGCGCGCCATGGGCATGATCCTGACCGCGCGCCACGTCACGGCGCAGGAGGGCTACGATCTCGGCTTCGTCAACGATGTTGTGCCGCAAGGCGAGGCCCTCGCCGCCGCCGAGCATTGGGCGGGGCGGATGCTGGAGCTGAGCCCCCTCTCGCTGCGCGCCTCGAAGGACGTGGCGCTGCGCGGCTTCGATGTCGGTCTGGAGCAGGCGACGAAAGAGCAGTGGGATTACGACAGCGTGAAAGCGCTGCGCGCCTCCGAGGATTTCATCGAAGGCCCGCGCGCCTTCGCCGAGAAGCGCAAGCCGCAATGGAAAGGCCGATGAGCAGCCCCCTCCTCGTCGAACACCGCGACGGCGCCGATTGGGTCATGCTGAACAGACCCGACGCGCTCAACGCGCTGAACCCGGACATGATCGCCGCGCTCAACGATTATTTCGACGGCCTGCGCACGAAGCGCCACGTCCGCGTCGTCGTGCTGCGCGGCGCGGGCCGCGCCTTCTGCGCCGGCCTCGACATCAGGGACGCGATGACGCGCCGCGAGCACAAGACGCAACAGTCGAGCGTGCAGGATTCGCTCGACGCGCAGCGCCGCATCGCTGACATCGTCATGAAGATGCGCCGCTGCCCGCAGCCCATCGTCGCGCTTATCAACGGCGCGGCGGCCGGCGGCGGCTTCGCCCTCGCGCTCGCCGCCGATATCCGCATCGCCGCGCGCGGCGCGAAGATGAATTGCGCCTTCATCAGGCTCGGATTGGGCGGCTGCGACATCGGCGTGAGCTATTTCCTGCCGCGCCTGGTCGGCGTCTCCATCGCATCGGAGCTGATCCTCACCGGCCGCTTCATCGACGCCGACCGCGCTCTGACCGTCGGCCTGGTCTCGGAGGTAACGGAGGCGGACGCGCTCGACGCCGCCGCCGCGCCCTATGTCGAGGCAATGCTCACCGCCTCGCCCACCGGGCTCCGTCTGTCGAAGGAATGCCTCAACATGAGCGTCGACGCCGGCTCGCTCGAAGCGGTCATCGCCATGGAGGACCGCAATCAGGTCCTGTGCAGCCGCTCCGGGGATTTTCAGGAGGGCCTGCGCGCTTTCATCGAGAAGCGCAAGCCCGTGTATCGCGACGGCTGAGACGGCGTGGAAAGCCTCTCTCCCGTCGCGCCTTTCCAACGGACGCCGCCATGACCCGATCCCTCCCGCCCTTCCGCCGCATCGACTGGATGAAGCGCGACATTTCCGTCGAACGCCGCGACGATGGAATCATCGTGATCCGTTCCAATGTTCCGCTTGGCGATTATGAGCGCCATCTCGGCCGTTTCCTCGACCATTGGGCGAAGGAGACGCCGGACAATGTCTGGCTCGCGCAGCGCGCCGGTCCCGACCGGCAATGGCGCAAGGTGACGTTCGCGCAGGCCAAACGCATCGTCGACAGCCTGACGCAGGCGATCCTCGACCTCGGCCTGACGCCGGAGCGTCCTGTCGCCATCCTCAGCGGCAATTCCATCGAACATGCGTTGATGACCTTCGCGGCGATGCAGGCGGGCGTGCCCGCCGCGCCGATCTCGCAGGCCTATTCGCTGATGAGCGACGACCACCTCAAGCTGAAGACGATCTTCGCGCATATCCATCCCGGCCTCGTGCTCGTGCAGGACGGCCCGACCTTCGACAGGGCGCTCGCCGCGCTCGACCTGAAGGACGCGACAATCGTTCATGTCGCGCGGCCGTCCGCGACACGCGCCAGCCGCGCCTTCGCCGATCTGGCGGCGACGCCCGCGACGTCGGCGGTGGCGGCGGCCGAACAGGCGATCACGCCCGACACGATCGGCAAGCTGCTGTTCACCTCCGGCTCGACAGGCATGCCAAAGGCCGTCGTCAATACGCAGCGGATGATGTGCGCCAACGTGCAGATGATCCGGCAGGGCCGGCCGCGCGGCGAGATAACGCGTCAGCCCGTCTATCTCGACTGGATGCCGTGGAACCACACGATGGGCGGCAACGCCCTGTTCAATGTGGCTCTGGCCGAGGGCGGCGCGCTTTTTATCGATGAAGGCCGCCCGCAGCCTGGCGTCTTCGACGAGACCATCCGCAACCTGCGCGAAATTTCGCCGACCTATTACGCCAATGTGCCCGCCGGTTACGCCATGCTCGCCGCCGCGCTGGAACATGACGCGGCTCTGGCGAAAAACTTCTTCCGCGATCTCGGCATCATGGCTTATGGCGGCGCGCGCCTGCCGGACGATCTGCACGACCGCATGCAGGCGCTGGCAATCAAAACCACCGGCGAGCGCATCGTGTTTTTCACGGGATGGGGCTCGACGGAAACCGCGCCGGTCGCCACCGCGCCTTACTGGAACACGGAGCGCGTCGGCTATATCGGCCTGCCCTACGCCGGCGTCGAGCTGAAGATGCTGCCGGTCGGCGGCAAATACGAATTGCGCATTCGCGGCATCAATGTCATGCCCGGCTATTACAAACAGCCGGAACTGACCGCCGCCGCCTTCGATGAGGAAGGCTTCTACAAAATCGGCGACGCGGGAACGTTCGCAGATCCCGGGAATCCTGAGGCCGGCCTCGTCTTCTCCGGCCGCGTCGTCGAGGATTTCAAGCTGACGACCGGCACGTTCGTCCATGTCGGCGCGCTGCGCGTCGAGGCCATCGCCGCCGCCTCGCCGGTCATTCAGGACGCGCTCGTCGCCGGTCAGGATCGTGAGTTCATCGGACTGCTCGCCTGGCCGAATCTGGAGGCCTGCCGCCGTCTGATCGGCAAGGCCGACGCGAGCCTCGCCGAAGTCTGCGCGGCGCCCGCCGTGCGCGAGCGTCTGCGCGAGGGCCTGCGCGCCATGGCGCAAGCGGCCCATGGCGCATCGTCCATGCGCGTCGCCCGCGCCATGCTGATGAGCGAACCGCCGTCGATTGACGGCAACGAACTGACCGACAAGGGCTACATCAACCAGCGCGCCGGCCTCGAACGCCGCGCCGCGCTGGTCGGGAGATTATATGCGGCGGCGCCAGACGCCGACGTCGTCATCATCTGAACTCACGCCACCTTGTGCGTCGGCAGAAACGGCTGGGCGTGGCGCGCGGACGGCGTTTCCGCATAGACCTGCGGCTGCGCGGCGGCGCGCTCGTAGAGCGTCCGTCCGATGTTCGCGGGTTGCGGCGGCGACAACGGCGACGACGCGACCGGCGACGACGCGAGCGCCTGAACCCGTTCGGCGCGCTCCTTCGTCGCCTCTTCGATTTCGGCAATGGACTGCTCGATTGAAACGAGCGCGCGAAACTCGGGATTGTCGAGCAGGCTCTGTCGCACCTGATCCCGCAATGAGCCGAGCGCTCCCAGAATATCCAACGTCATGTCCGCTCCTCCTGCTGTGGCGCCGTCTTTGTCGCCGCGCAAGCTGTCGCGAGGCTGACGACGCGCCGGCAAGCTCCGCGAAAGACGAAACGCGCATTCTCGCCGCATGACGACAACCGCGAATTCTGCTCACGCCATGCGCGCAACCGATCCGACGCCCGAACCGCCGATGCGCCTGACCCAGGGCCCGGCCGTTCTGCGCCTGCTGATGCTTGAGGCCGCGCAGGCGCAGCGTGACCGCGCCCTGTCCGACGAAAGCCGCGACGCCGCGCGCCTGTTGGCCGCCAGTCTCCGGCGCGCCATCGCCGAAACGCCGAGTCTGACCTTCGCCGACGTCGTCGCCAAGCTGGAGACGGCGCGCGCCGCCCGGCCGCATGAATCCGAATCCGTCGACGAAGACATATTGTCGAGCGCCATCGACGACCTGCGTCGCCTGCCCGGAATCGTCTGATGCCGCCAACCCTCATCGCCGTTCGCGCGACAGGCGTCTGGCGTTCGGGCCGGCATCGCGGCGGCGTCACCTATCGCGTCCTCTCCGAAGGTCCTCCGCGTCCGGCGCCGGAGCGGCGCGACGCCACGCGCGCCCGCGCCCGCCTGCGCTCCGGCAAGCTGCTCGACATGGCGTTCACGTTCCTGGCCGACTGCCGCGTTCACGACAGATCGTCGGCCGGCGCGCGGCTACGCGTCGACGTCGCAGCGCTCCTGCCGCGCGACCTGCATTTCTACGACGACGAAACGGCGAGCCTGCGCCGCGCGACGATTGTGTGGCGCCGTTACGACGAGGTCGGCCTGCGCCTTCTTGCGACGCGCCCGGCGCGCGACCTCACCCGCGCCGAACGCGCCGCGCTCGCGGGACGCTATTACGCGGCGCGATGATTATTGTTTCTTCACCTGATCGCGCGACACGAACGTCAGTTCGTGCGCCATGACATCCTTCACGATCGCCGCGCCCAACCGCGCGTTGACGCGCTCGCGCAAGGATTTCGTCAACTCGTCGACCTTGATGCGGGAAATATCGGAAAGATCGTTCTCGCCCCGGGCGTATAACCAGCGCAAGGCCTCGTCGAGCAGCAGCGCCTCCGGCGCGATAGCCAGCCCCTTCAGCGCTTCCGTCTCCGCGGTGAAAGCAAATTGCGCCACCACATAGCCCTGCACGACTCCGCCGGACAGCACCGGCGCCTGCAGGCTCCGCGTCTTGCGCGACTCGACGGCCGGCGCCTGCGGCCCCGCCGTTTTTGTCTGCGGCTCCCTTTGCGCGAAATGACCAACGCCCGTGCTCGCGCCAAGCGCCACGAGGCTCACCCAAAGGGATAAGGCGGCCGCGCGGATCATTCCGCCCTCGCCGGGTGGGGCTGATAGGTGCCGTCCCACTCGCCGTCTTCCAGCGCGGCGACGAGCGCCTCCGCGACCTCTTCCGCCGCGGCGAGATGCAGCCGCAGCAGCCGCGCGTCCGCCTCAAGCCTGTCGCGAAGTCGTCGCGCCTGCGCATTGAGCGCCGCATCGTCGGGCGGCGCCCGCTCCGCGGCGCGCGTCAGCGCGGACAAGACACGGCTCTTGCGTCGCGCGAATTCGTCCAGCTTGTCGAACCGCGCCTGTTCGAGCGCCGCGATTTCTTCTTCGAGCAGACGCTCGAGGTTCGCCAGTTGGGGCGCAAAGGCGAGATGGTTTGTCGTTTCCGTCACGCGCGTCTCTCCCTTTTTCACAACGCGCGTCCCGGCCCGCGCAACGCCGCCGCGAGCCCGCCGCCGATGAGTCCGCGCGCCAATCCAACGCGCCCGGAGTCCGCCATGCGCGTCGCAATCGAATCCGTCAGCAGCATGCGCCAGGATTCGCCGGCGGCGCCCTTGCCGAACACGACCGATTTCCGTGGCGCGACGCCATCGACCAGCGTCTTCATCAGCATCGTCTCCAGCCCCCGCGCGGCGGCCGATGCGCGCGGCGGCGCGGCCATCGCCGTCGGCGCGGCAAGGCGCTCGCGCAACCCCGCGAGACTGGGCGCGGCTTGAGGCGCGACGGAGGCCGACAGCGCCTCGGCGAACATCGCCCCGGCCGCGCCGCCCTCGCGCAGCCGCGCGCTGGCCATACGCGCGCGCTCCGGCTGCGCCGCGCGCGCCACATCGGCGATCAGATCGGATGACAAACGAAGCGCCATCATTTTCTCCCTCATATGGGCGGATTATCGCCGCCGGGCCTTACGGCGGACTTGCGCCGGCGCGCGCGCCCGCGGCTTCGACAATTTCCGACAACATCTTGCGCTCGCCCGCGCTTGCGGCCTCCAGCGCCAGCCGTTCGGCGATAGTCCCGGCCGTCCTGGCGCGCCGCGCCTGCTCGGCCAGCACGCGCGCCTGAACGGCGATCTGCGCCGCCGCCTCGCGCAGTTCGACGGAGATAAGCCGCAGCCGTCGATGCAGAATTCCGCCCGCCCCATGGTCCGCGCCGACGCCATCGTCGAGCGCCGCAACCGCCGCGCGCTCGGCGGCTCGCAATTCCGTCTGCCGTCGATGCAATTCAGTCAATCGGTATTGCGTCAGCCGGTGCATCTGTGTCTGCAGGCGCGCCATGCGCGCGGGCCCGTCGCGCCGTGTCATGCTCACCCCCTTTGCGCCCAGGTCGCGAGTTCGCTCACGAACGCCGCGAGCCCGCCCTTGAGCGACAGCCAGGCCAATGCCAGACCGCCGGCGAGCACGAGCGGCGCCGAGATGAAATAGAACGGCGCCTGCGGCGCCATGCGATTGATGAACCCCGCCGCCAGATTGGCGAGCACGCCATAGACGAGAAACGGACTTGTGACCGCGAGCGACAGCAGGAATGTTCGCCGGCACATGTCGAGCGCGTCCGCCAGCCCGCGGGCGCCGTCGAAAGCCGCGCCGCGCGGCGCCACGGCATAGGACTCGACGACGCCGCGAATGAGTTCCAGATGCGCGTCGCTGGCGAACACGGCCACCGTCGCGACCAACGTGCCGAGCGCCGCCAGCGGCGACACATGCTCCGCCGCGTCGACCGACGCCGTCATGGCGTTGCCGAGACCGATGCTCAAGGCCGCCGCCGTCAGCAGGGTTTCCAGCGCGATCAGGAACAACCGCCCGAGAAATCCGATCGTCAGCCCGATCGCCAGTTCGGAGGCGATGGCGTCGAGTCCCGCGCCCGGCCTTCCTCCCGCGCCATTCACCATCGGCGCGACCGCGACGCTGACGGCCACCGACAGGGCCAGCCGCAGCCGGACGGGCGTGCGTTCGCTTCCGAATCCGGGCGTCAGCATCAGGCATCCGCCGACCCGACAGAACACCAGAAACGTCTCCGCGACGGCCTCGCCCGCGATCACGTTCACGACAACGTCCCGAGGCTCTCGATGTCCGGCCAGCGGGCGATCTCAAGATGCGACAGCACCGGCGCCGCCGGAAACGACCGCTCAAGGATCAGCCGCACGAAAGGCCGCGCATCGGGCGCCGCCACCAGGGCGAAGCGATGTCCCTGCCCCAGCCGCGCGCGCAGCGCCTCGCCCGCCTCCGCGACAAATTGCTCGACGAGCCGCGGCTCCAGATCGAATTCGACCGCCTCGCCCTTCGCGTCGCGCCGCAACGCCTGATGAAAGGCGAGATCCCATCGATTGCCCAATCGCAGAACTTTCAGCGCGCCGCCGTCCGCGATGTCGCTGCACATCTGCTGGCTCAGCCGCAGACGCACGTGTTCGGCGATCTGTTCGGCCCGGCGCGCGTGCGGCGCGATCTCGGCGACCGCCTCCAGAATCTGCGCAAGATTGCGGATTGACACGCGCTCGGCGAGCAGCAGCTTCAGCACCGATTGCAGGCCGGAATAGGAGATGTGCGTGGGACAAATGTCGTCGACGAGCCGCTTGTAGTCCGGCCCCAACGCCTCGATCAGCGCGCGCGCGTCGCGATAGCTCAGGAGCTGCGCGAGATTGCCGCGCAAGGTCTCGCTGAGATGCGTCAGCAGAACCGACATCGGGTCGATGGCGCCGAAACCCTGGCGTTTGAGATCGGCGGCGAACGCGGCGTTGACGCGCAACGCGCGCATGCCGAACGCGGGTTCCCGCGTCTCTTCATAGGGCACGTCGGGCGTGCGCCCGTCAGGCGGCAGGACAAGCACGTCGCCCAGCGGCAATGCGCGATCGGCCGCCGTCGCGCCGTGGATGCGGATGCGATAGTGCGTCGGCGCCATCTTGAGATGGTCGGTCAGCCGTATTTCCGGAATCAGGAATCCGTAGTCACGGGCGAAACGCCGCCGCATCTGCGCGATGCGATGCGCCAGCTCGCCGTGCGACGCGGCCATCGCCGCCGAGGCCTTGCGTCCGAAGCACAATTCGATTTCCGCCGTCCGCAACTCCTTGCGCGCGGTCTCCATTTCGCCGACGCCCGGCGCGGCGGGCGCCAAAGCCGCCGCGGCGGCCGCCTGTTGTCGTGGTATCGCATAACCGACAAAGGCGAGCGCTCCGCCGAGCAGCGCGAAAGGCGCCATTGGCAGCCCCGGCACGACGCCGAGCACGGCCATCAGCGCGGCGGCGAGAAACAGCGCGCGCGGATATCCGCTCAATTGACCGAGGACGGCCCGTTCCGCCGGCCCCCGCGTGCCGCCTTTCGACACCAGAAGGCCGGCGGCGAGCGACACGATCAGCGCCGGGATTTGCGAGACGAGCCCGTCGCCGACCGACAATTTGGTGAAGACGTCGAGCGCCGCGCCGACACTCATGCCATGCCGAGTGACGCCGATGATGACGCCGCCGACGACATTGACGGCGAGAATGATGATGCCGGCGATGGCGTCGCCGCGCACGAATTTCGACGCGCCGTCCATCGAGCCGAAAAAGGCGCTCTCCTCCTCCAGCTCCCGCCGTCGCGTCTGCGCCTCCTTGTCGTCGATGAGCCCGGCAGACAGATCGGCGTCGATCGCCATCTGCTTTCCGGGAATGGCGTCGAGCGTGAAGCGCGCGCCCACTTCGGCGATTCGCGTGGCGCCCTTGGTGATGACCAGAAAATTGACGGTGATGAGAATCAGGAAAACGATGAGGCCGATGACGAAGTCGCCGCTCATGACGAGGCTGGAAAATCCGCCGATGATATAGCCTGCCGCCGTCACGCCCTCCGCGCCATGCGACAGGATGAGTCGCGTCGTCGCCAGATTGAGCGCCAGACGCAACAGCGTCGCCACCAGCAGAACCGTTGGAAACGACGAGAACTCCAGCGGCTTGCCGATCCACAACGCCACCATCAGGATCACCACCGACAGCGCGATGGACAAGGCAAGCCCGACATCGATCAGAGCCGCCGGAACGGGCAGGAAGAAGATGCAGAGGATGAAGACGATGGCCGCCGCGAAACCCACGTCGCGCCCGTCGCGCGTCGTTGCGCCGCCCGCGACCGTCAATGCTGCCTGGCTCATCCGCGTCTCCCTCGTCGCGCACATTCTGGCCCGCGCGGCTGGCGCGAGGCTCGCGCGCTCAGAATCCGCGTTCGATGTGCGCGTAGAGGCGTTCGGCGAATGCAAAGACCTGCGCGGCGACGAACGGCGCGCTCAGGCTTGAAACGAGCAGAACGACGATGATTTTCGGCACGAAGGTCAGCGTCATTTCCTGCACCTGCGTCAGCGCCTGCAGCAGCGCGATGACGAGGCCGACGATCATCGCCGCCGCGACGGCGGGAGCCGAGGCGACCAGGATCGTCCAGATCGCGTTATGAACAAGATCAAGCGCGTCCGCCTCGTTCACGACAGCGTGACGCCGGCCTGCAGAACAACGGTGCGGCCGTCCTCGAGAGTCGCGATCGCAGCGCCGCCGCCGCCGATCTGAACCGAAGCGACCCGCCCGCTGGTCAACCCGTCCGCCGTCGTGATCGTATGGCCGATGATCGCCTCCGCTTGCTGAAGGGCGGACATCGTCAGCAGGGAATCCAGCCGCGCATTGGTCTGCACGGCCTGCTCAACCGCGGAAAAACTCGCAAGCTGCGCGATTTGCTCGCTCGAATCCATCGGCTGCGTCGGATCCTGATTACGCATCTGCGCGATCAGCAGCTTGAGAAACGATTCGTAGTCGACCGTCGCCGCCGACGCGGCCGCTGCTGTATTCGACGAAACGCCGCTCGCCATGGTCGCCGCGATCTGCATGGTCCTCTCCCCGAATGTGAACGCGCCTCAGGCGGCGCGCGCCTCGTCTTGCCTGAGATGGCCGCGAAGCGATTTCAGCGCCTCGAAATACCTGCCGCGGTCGACCAGCGCCCGCAGTTGCGCCGCCCGTCCGTCGCCCGCGTCAAGCAGCGCCGTCGCCTCCGCCTCGAACAGCGCCCGCGCCCGCGCGCTGTCCCGCGGCGCCATCAAAATGGTCTGAACTGCGAAATACAGACGCCGCATCGGCGTCGTCGCCGCCTCCGGCTGCATGACATGCGCCTCGAGCAGGAACGTCGCGTCGTTCATCAGTTCGAGCGACACTTTCCGGTCAGCGCGCAGCACCGCTCCGTTGATGTAAATTTTCTCGCCGGCGCGCAGGGAGAGTCGCATGTCAGGCGAGCCCCGCGCGAATGATGGCGTTGATCTCGATGAGCCCGTCGAAGTTCGTCGAGCGGCCGCTTCGGATGTCCTCGATTTCGCGCTGCATCCACAGCCCGATCGACGCCAGTTGCGCCTTCAGGTCCTCGGGAAGGCCGTTGCCGGGTTGGGCGATATCCTCGAGAAAAATCGTCCAAAGTCGCCGCAGGAAGAACAGCGCCTCGACAGCCTCGCGCGACGCCGGGCCACAGGCCTTCGCCGTCTCCAGAAGATCGATCGCCTTGTCGAGCGCCTCGCCCTCGCGCAGCCGCGCCTCGGCCTGGCTGTCCTCGACGACTTCGTCATAGGAGAATTGAAACATCTCGCCCTCGTGGGATCATGTCAGATGATCGAACAGATTCAGCCCGCGCAGTTGCGCCGTCATTGAGAAGGCGGCCTGCAGTTGCGTTTGCAGACGCGCCACGCGCGTCGCCGCCTCGTAGGCGTCGACGCCTTCGAGATTGTCCACGTCGCTCGTGATCAATGCGATCCTGGCGGTCATGCGGTCGCTCGCCGCGTTCACGCGCTGGCTTGTCGCGCCCACATCCGCAGACATGCGCGTCAACCCGCCAATCGCATCGGCGGTCAGGGACGCCGCCTCGCTCGTCAGCGCCTGGTAGGATTCTGTGTTGAGGCTCTGCGTCCCGAGCGCGCCGATCATCATCAGCGCCTGAACGAGTTTGCGGATCGCCGGGGCGTTGGCGCCGGCCGGCGATTCGATCAGTTCGTCCGGCGCGATGCGGCTGCGCGTCGGCGTGTCGCCAACCGCAGACCAGTCGGCGCGCCAATGCGCGTCATCGAACAGATCGGCCGCCGCTCCGCGGGCGAAAGCGCGCATTCCCGCGCCGTCGATCGCGTTTGAGGCGGCCGCGTCAGGGGTCGCGCCGAAGGCGGCGACAAAGGCGTCGGTCATCTCCCGCGTCCCGTCGGCGGCGCCGCGCATCGGCGCGATGTCGCTTTCGACGCCGGAGAGCAGATAACGCCCGCCGGCGTTTGCGTTCAGCGTGGACAAGACCTGCGCCAACTGTCCCTCGGATTGGCGACGCAAGGCGGCGCGCGCGGAAGGGTCGCCTTGCGACGCGCCCAGCAACGCGTCGCGAAACGATCTGGCGACGTCGCCCAGATTACCGAGCGCGCTCTGCGTCGCCGCCAGGCGCGCGGTCGTGACGGAATTGGACTCGACAAGCGCGGTGAGCCGCGTCGCTTCGGCGCGCATCGACACGATGCGGCCGGAGCGCGCGCCGAGCGTCAGTCCGGCGTCGGCGCTGACGCCGGTTGTCGCTTCATGTTGCGCGCGCGCAAGTTCGGTTTGCAGCCGCAGGATCGGCGATCGCAGGCCGCCGGAAATGTTGGCGGTTGAAATGAAGAAGGCGGTCACGGCTCACCCCACCGCTTGCAACAGGGATTGGAACATCTCGTCAACGGTCGAGATCAGCCTGGTCGTCGCGCGATAGGAGTTTTCGATGGCCAGAACTTTCGCCATCTCGTCATCGAGATTGACGCCGGTCGCGTTGGAGAGCGATGTCGTGACGCTGGCGACGAGCGCCCCCTGCCACGTCGCGGTTTCGTCCGCCGACGAGCGCGCAGCCGCGAGCCAGGAAGCCGAGGCGGCCGCATGATCGATGACGGAGACGCGCGTCGCCTGCGTCGCGTCGATAAAATCCCGCGGCGCGGACAAGGCCGCCGAAAGCGCGTGCAGCCTGTCCGCGAAGCCTGCGGCGCCGTCGGCGTTGACGGCATAGGCCGCGCCGGCGACGCCGCCGTCGCGCAGCCGCAACGCATCGCCGCCCTGCTCCGGATCGACCGACGCAGCGACGACGATGACGCCCGCGAGGCCGGCCGCCGCGCCGGGCGCGGGCGGCGCGCCCACCCCTCGCGCCGTGAACAATCCCGCCGCGTCGGCAAGGGCGCCGGCCGGATCGCGCTCCACGAACGCCTGCATCAGGCCGCGCGCGGTTTCGTCGAGCTGCGCCTGTTGCGCCGGGGCCAGATCGTCACGCAGCTTCAGCAGGCCGGCGATCTCCCCGCTCGTCCCCGCGCCGCCGAGGGGCGCGCCGTCAATGAACACCGCAGCGCCGCGCGTCGTCGCGTCGAAGGTCGCCGTGGGCGAGAAGCGCACCTCGCGCGCGGATCTGTCGAACAGGGTCGCGCCGGCTTCGGTGAAAATCGCCATGTCGCCGTTGGCGCGCGTCAGCGTGTGCACACCGAGTTTGGCGGAAAGTTCCGTCAGCGCGCCGTCGCGCCGGTCGAGCGCGTCGCTGACGTCGACGCCGCGCGCGACGCCGCGCACAACTTCATCGTTCGCCGTCTTGAATCGTCCGAGCAGATCGTTGACCTGCGCCACAGCCGAGGCGATGTCGGCGTCGGCGTCGGCGCGCACGGCCTGCGTCGCCATGCTCGCCGCGCGCAGACCGCCCGCCAGGCCGCGCGCCGCATCCAGCGCCGCCCCGCGCAAAACCGGATCGGCCGGATCGGACGCCGCCGTATCGAGCGCCGCGCCCAGTTGCGACAGCCGGTCCGCGATGGTCGGCGTCGTCACGCCGTTGACGCGCGCCAGCTTGTCCAGACCGGCGCGCACGGCCTGCGCCTGCGCGTCGCCGGCGCCGGCCACCAGCCGCGCGGCGAACAATGCCCGGTCGGCGGCGCGGCCGAGCGTCAGCGTCTGAACGCCGCCTTCCGCATTGCTCGACAGCAACGCCGAGCGGCGCGCGTAATCGGCGCGGCCCGCATTGGCGATGTTGCGCGAGGCGATGTCAGCCTGCGCCGCGCTGGCCATCAGCGACGACTGGGCGACGCTCAGGGCGGAAGACAGCGTCATGACAAACTCCCTCGCGAACGCGTCACTTCAGATTGACCAGAACCTGCAGCAGATCGGCGCCGGTCTGGAACACCTTGGAATTGGCCGTGTAGCCGCGTTGCGCCTGAATCATGTTGGTCAGTTCGGTGGCCAGATCGGCCGTCGATCGTTCGAGCGCGCCGGAGCGCACGACGCCCAGCCCCCCGAAACCCGCAGCGCCGACGCGGACAGAGCCGGACTCGGCGCTGATCGACCAGACATTGCCCGCCACCGGCGTCAGGTTGTTCTCGCTCGGCGCATCGGCAAGCGGGATCCTGAAGGCGTCGATTTTCGTGCCGTCGGCGAAAATGTAGCTGACGACGCCGTCCGAGCCGATCTGCGCCTGCGTCAGCGCCGAGGGCGGCGCGCCATCGACGACGGCGGCGTTGACCGCATAGGGCGAGGCGAGTTGCGTCATGCCGGAGAGGTCGAGCGCCAGCGTCTGCCCGCCGGGAATGGGAATCGGGATCGAATGCGCGCTCGCCGCCGTGAGTTTGCCGTCGCCGGCGTTGAAGCTCAGCGTCGTCGTCGCCAGCGGGCCGGAGGAGTAGGGAAAGCCGGAGGCCGACGCCGCCGCCTTGTCGTAGACCGCCACTTCCCACGTGTTGTCGCCGGTTCTGGTGTAATAGACATCGAGTTTTTTTTCGCCGCCGAGATTATCGTAGGTCAGCAACGAGGTCTTGTTGGTCCAGGTCGCGTCGGCCGTGTTGCCGGCGGGCGTCGCGCCGCTCACCAGCGCCGCGCTTGCCGGAAGATTGGCGGCGAAGGCGCCCGCGCGCGTCGGACTCCAGTTGAGAGCGGCGCCGTCGATGCTCACCACGGAGAGACCGGCGAGCGAGTTGGCGATGACGTTCGAGCCGCCGTTGCGCAGATCGACGCCCATCAGATAATAGCCCGCCGTATTGACGAGTCGGCCCGTGGCGTCAGGCGTGAAGGCGCCCGCGCGCGTCAGATAGGACGTGCCGCCGCGATCGGTGACGGCGAAGAAGCCGTTGCCCTGAATGGCGAGATCGGTGACCGACGCCGTGCCCTGCAGGATGCCTTGCTGCGACACGCCGTAGATGGTCCGGGTCAGAACGCCGCCGGCCGTATGTTCGCCGACGCTGACCTGATCGACCATCGACTGGAAGGCCGTCATCGCCCGCTTGTAGCCGGTCGTGTCGGAATTGGCGATGTTGTCGGAGACGGTCGACAGCAGGTTGGCCTGCGCCGCCATGCCCGAGATGCTTGCATTCATGACCCCGTAGAGGCTCATGGGGCGCTCCTGTGCAGACGATGAATCCATTCAGCCACGCGCGCCTTGCGCCGGGCTGTCCCCGTTCAGCCGGCGGTGAGGCAATAGCCGAGGAAGCGTTTCGAATCGATCGGATCGAAGCCGAGCCGATGACGCAGCTTCTTTCGCAATTTGCTGATGTGGCTCTCGACCACGTCCTCGACGATGCTTTCGTCGAACAGCCCGTAGATGGCGTTGAAAATCTGCGCCTTGGTGACTCTCTTGCCCTGATGGGCGACGAGATATTCGAGAATGCGCCGCTCGCGGCGCGGCAGGATCAGCGTTTCGCCGCGCACTTGCGGATCGCGGCCGTCGAAAAACACGCGCAACTCGCCGATCGTCGCGCCCTTCGTCTCCGCTCCCGCGCGGCGGCGGATGGCGCCGACCCGCGCCACGATCTCGCGCACATGCACGGGTTTGCGCACAACGTCGTCGACGCCGGCGGCGAACAACTCCAGCGTCTGCTCCAGCGACGGCTGATCGTTGAGCGCGATCACCGGGGCGTGCGACCGTTCGCGAATGAGGCGCGGCGTCGCGCCGCGCGCATGACGATCGCTGATCAGGAACGCTTCGACCGCCTTGAGGTCGGGCTCCGAGACGCTCTCCACCCAGTCGCGAAATTCCTCGGGCGCGAGCCCGGTGGAGGCGATGCCCTCGCGATTGAGGCTTGCGGCGTAACCTGTCGTGACGATTTCGCGATCATCGATGATGACGAACATGGAGAGTCCCCGTTTCGCGCGGGGCGCTCGCCTTTTCGCTCCGGTCGAGATTCGAATCGGAGACGCGAGCCCAACGCGCTTGTTTTGGTTGTGCTCGTATAGGTTGTATTTTCATGGTTAATTTTTCGTTAACGCACAACGCCGGCGCCGCAGAAGGCGCGCGCGTCCGGCGTCCATCCGCCGAAACCGGAAGCGACCATGTTGCGGATGACGGCGCAGACGTATTTTTTTTGCGCCGGATCGTTGTTCGGCCCGGCGTTGTAGCGCGCCACGGCCATCGTCCAACTCGGCTGACGGGCGCGCAACTGCTTCAGCAGCCGCGCCGCATAGGCGACGTTGCGCGCCGGATCGAACATCTCGCGCACCGAGGAAAAATGACGCGCATGCCACCTGTGGTTGATTTGCATGCAACCAAGATCGACGAATTTCGCTCCCGCCCGCCGCGCCTCGTCAAACATGCGCAACGCCTCGCCGAGGTCGCGCGCGAACGCCGCCCGACCGTCGATATTCATCGCGAAGGGCCGCAGTCCGCTTTTTCCTCCGCTTTCGGTCAGCCCGACCGAATAGAGCACGCCCAGCGGAATGGCGTGCGCGTCGGCGGCGCGGGCCATCTCGCGCTCGCAGGGGCCGAGCGGCGCGGCCTGCGCCGGGCTAAAGATAAACGCCGTCGCCGCGCTCAGGACGACGCGGCGGACCATCGGGCATCGCTTCATCTTTCGTTCTCCTGTGCGGCGTCGGGCGCGCGCCCTCGCCGCCAGCCTCGCGCTCCGGCGTTCCATTCGCGTCCATTGCCGCGTCGCGCCGCTCGATGACGATCCGGTCGAGCGCGTAGCCGGCCTCGCGCAGCCGCTCGACCAGAGCTGGCGCATGCCGCTCGATCGCCGCGGCGTCCTGCGCGTCGGCGACGCGCAAACTCAGGTCAAGCGCGTCCGCGCGCAGCCGCATGCCCACAGAGACCGAAACCGCGTCCGGCCCCGACCCCGCGATCTCCAGCCGTAACGCCCGCGGCGGCGGGGCGCTCGCGGCGGCTTGCGGAATCGGACGCGCTTCGGACGCGGCATGCGTCGGCGCGACGAACGGGCGGCGCGGCGCCGGTTCGTCCGGGATTGCGAGCGCCGGCGTCGGCGTTTGCGCCAGCGGAGCGGCCGCGTTGTCTTCGCGAGACGCCATCGCGAGGGCAAGCGCTGTTTCGGCGGAAGCCGGCGCAGGTTCGGGCGGCGGCAAGAACCGCGACGCCTGCGCGCTTTCAACGCGGGGACGATGCGATGGCGCCGTCTGGGCCGGCTCGGGAGGGCGCCTGACCGACTCTGGCGCCGCCGCGTCCGGCGGCGTCCGCCCCTCCGGACCCGCGCGAACCGCGTCGCCGGCGGCGCTCCGGGCGGCGGGCGCGCGCGGCGACGGCGAGAGCCGAGGCGCGGCGCGAGAAGCCCCGTCCGGCGTATCAACCCGCGCGGCGATCGCCTCCGGGCGCGCCGTCCGTTCCTTCGGCGGCGCGATCGTTTCATGCGTCCCGCCTGGTGTTGGCGCGGCGGCGAAGACGCCGCCGGCGGGCGCGATTACGGGCGCTGCGCCGTCCTCCGTCGACCCGCGCCTGGGCTCCTTGTCGGCGCGCCGCAACGCCGCCTCGAAGCCGGCGGCGAGCGGCGTCACGCGCGTGACGGCGGCGCGCGCGGGCGACGCGCCGGCGTTCGCCAGCGGCGGCAGCGCCGCCGTCATGGCCGCCCGGCCTGCGCGAGCGCAGCGGTTTCCTCAAGCAGGCGGCGCGCCTGCGCCGCGGTGCGTTCGATCTCGGCTCCGGCGACAGCCGGCGCGTCGCCCGGCGGCGACAACGCGCGCGTCGACGCCCTGGCCGCGGTCAGCGCGGCTGCGCGCAAGGCGCGATCCTGCGTATCGAGCCCCTCCTCGCCGACAGCGGACAAGTCCGGCTCCGCCGCGACGCCTGGCGCGATGTCCGCGGCGGCCGCGTAGAGCTGCGCCCGCCGCCGCGCCATGGCGTCATCGCCGGCGATGGCGAGCGCCTCGCGCGCCGCCCGACGGCCGATGTCGCGCCGGCCCTCGATCAGGGCGCGCCGCGCCAAAGACAACAGGAACGCGCGCCGCTCTTTCGCCTCCAATCCGCGCGTCGCGTCCTCGAGCGCCGGCAGCGCCGCCTCGAGCGCGCCGAGCGGCAGCGCCGCCGCAGCCGCGACAAATCGCTGCGCGAAATTGTCGAAATAGGCCGAGGCGCGGAAGCGCCGCGCATAACGCCGCGACAGTTCGGCGAACGCGGCCGCGTCGCCGCTCTCGCCGGCCAGGAAGATCTCGCGCCGCAGCGCCGCCTCCTCTACGAGCCCGCCAGGCGCCAGCAGCCTCGCCAGTTCGAGCAGACGGCGCGCCGCGGCGCCGTCCTTCGCCATGCCCGCCTGCGCGAAGGCGAGATGGCCGCCCAGTGCGGATTCGAAACCGCGCGGATCAAGATCGGCGATCAGTTTTCGCGCCTCCGCCGCGCGCCCCTCGACATGGGCGAGCGCGCCGCGCAGCAGAGCCGCCTCCGGCTCGGCCAGTCCGCCGCGATCGAGAATGCGCCGCGCCACGCTGGCGTCGCCACCGCTGAAGACGAACAGCGCGGCGGCGCGCGCATGGCGCGGCTCACGCCAGACGGCGGCTTCGACTTGAGCGAATTTTTCGCCCATGGCGGCAAGAAGTCCCGCCAATGTCTCCGGACCGCCCGCGACGCCAAGAGCAACCTGGCCTTGCGCGTCCTGAAGCAGCCGCGCCATTTCGGCCGGCGTTCGCGCGATGTCTTGCGCAAGTCCCGGGCCCGTCGCGGCAAGGCAGGCCAGCAGCGCCAGAATGCGCGTCACGGCTCGCTCCGCCGCAGCAGGATTTCGATGCGACGGTTTTCCGCCGCGAGCGGGTCGGCCGCATTCAGCGGCTTGCGCGCGCCATATCCCTCGACGCGGACGATGCGCGCCTCGTCAAGGCCGCCGCGCGCGAGCATGTAGAAAGCGATCTGCGCCCGCGCCGAGGACAGGCGCCAATTGTCATAGTGCTGCGAGCGGAACGGCCGTGCGTCGGTATGTCCCCGCAGGATCAACGCGCCGGGCATGGCCTTCAGCTTCCCGGCGATCTGCGCCACCAGGCGCACGACGCGCGGCTCCGGCTGCGCCGAGCCTGGAGCGAACATGCTGAACCCGGCTCCATCGGTCAGGCTGATCAGCAGACCCTCATCGCTCGCATGGACGCGCACCCCCGGCCCCTTGTCGCCCGCGCTGCGCGCCAACGCCGCGATCTCCTCGCCAAGGCGGCGCGCCTCCTGCTCCGCTTGCGAGCCGGAGTTCTGCTTCTCCGCGGCGCGGCCGCGAGACGGCGGCGACCGGAAAGGATCCTGAAACCCGTCGCCGGACCTGCTCTCGGCGTTTTCCGCCCTGGCCGCGAGCGCCTCGAGCGCCGCCGCCGGATCGGCCATCAGCGCCGCCTCCCCTTCCGGCGGGCGGGCTTGCGCCGGACGCGCGGGCGCGGGAGGGGACGCGACGGCAGACGGCGCCTCGGCTTTCGGTTCCTTGCCCCCGGCAGGCGCCGGAGCGCCCCTGGCGTCCGCGGCGTCGCTGGTCGCGTCTTTTGGCTTGTCGTCGCCAAGGCCCTTCTTGGCGCGCGCCAAGTCCTCGAGCTTGATCGGATTGAAATAACGCGCGATGACGGTGCGCGTTTCCTTGTTTGTCGAATTGACGATCCAAAGCACGAGGAAAAACGCCATCATCGCCGTCATGAAATCGGCGAAAGCGATCTTCCAGGCGCCGCCGTGATGGTCATCCTCGTGGCTCGCGTGGCGCCTGACGATAACGATTGTCGGTTCCTGTCCACTCATGATCAGCCCCTCGTCGCTGCGTCGAGCATCGCGATCCAGCGGCCGAGTCGCGTTTCGACAATCGAATCGTCGCTCTGGATGACCACGTCGGCCCTGTCGCTTTCGCGCGTCTCGATGGCCAGTCCATGCGTGGCGCAACGTTGCCGCAAGGCCTCCATGAGATCGCCCGGTCCTTGCGCCCGCACGGTCGCGGCGGCGCCCTGCGCCGCGATCCCGTTGATCGCCTCGCACAGCGCGCCCCAGACCTCATCCGCCACGCGCGCGCCGATGAACGGCTTCAGCAGCCGCGCGATCTGTTCGGCGAGCGCCCGCTCGCGCGCGGCAAGAGCTTCGGCGAACGACGCCGCGAGTTGTTCTGACTGGCTTTCGCGCCACGAATCGCGCTCGGCCATGAGCCGCATGGCGAAACTCTCCGACTCGGCGACCAATCGCGCCTCAGCGTCGCGCAGAACGGCCGCCCGACCCTCCGCCTCGCCGTCGGCGCGCGCCTGCTCCAGCGCGCGCGCGTGTCGCTCCGCCGTCTCGACGGCGCCGGGCCGCAAGGCGACAACGCGCTCGGGCGCCGCGGTCGGCTCCGCGCCGCGCCCGAAATGGGACAGATATTTCGCGATCGGCGCCGCCTTCATGAAGCTTCTCCCTGCCGGATCCATTGCCGCAGCACCGCGACAGCGCGCTCTTCATCGAGATCGATGATGTGTTCGAGACGCTTGCGCGGCGATTGCGCGCGCGACAACGCCAGAGATTGGGCGAGATCGTTTTCGCTCCAGCCGTCAGCGCCCGGCAGCGCGGGAGGAGCCGCCTCCACGCCCTGCGCCAGCAACGCCGGCTCCGGCGGCGTCCCGGGCGCCTGCGTCGCAAGCTGGCGCGTCAGCGGGCGCAGCCCGCCCCAAACCAGCAGCGCCGTCGCCGCGAGCGCGGCGAGCGCCAACGCCGCCGATCCTGCTTGCCGCAGCAGCAGTTCGCTCCAGCCCGGGCCGGCGACGGGCTCGATATCGCGCCCGCCCTCGGCGAAATCGACGAGCGACACTTTCACCACATCGCCGCGATCCTTCTTCACGCCCGCCGCCGAACTTACGATCTGCTCGATCTCCGCGATCTGCGCTTGCAACGCCTCCGCGCTCGCCTTTTCGCCGAGCATCGCCCGCAATCCGGCGCGATTGACGAGCACCGCGATCGAGAGAGCGTCGATGGCGTAGCCGCTGGTGCTGGTCGCCACCGTTTTCGTGGACACTTCGTAATTCGTCAGCTCTTCGCGCCGCTGATTGTCCTCGTTCGACTGCTTGCCGTCGCCGCGCGGCTTGTCTTGCGGAATATTGCGCTCGGCTGAAACCGGCGCCTGCGACGTGGAGTTCTGCGAGACATGGTTTTCCCTGATGACCCGCACCGAACGCTCGACGCGCTGATCAGGATTGAAAACGGTCTCGCTGATTTGCTTCTTGTCGGTGTTGAGTCGCGCCGCGACGCTCGCCTGAAAGTTCTTCGCGCCGAGATACGGCGTCAGTGTGCGCCGCACCGCATCCTGGATTTCCCGCGAGGCCGCCCGTTCAAGCCCCATGATCCGCGCCGGCGCCCCGTCCGCCGCGTCGCCGCCCGAGGCCAGCAATTGGCCATCCACGTTGAGCACCGTCACCTGCTCGACGCTCATGCCGGGCACTGCGGCGGCGACAAGGTGGCGGATGGCCTGCGCGCCAGGCAGATCGTCCGCCCCGCCCGTCCGCACCACGACAGAGGCCGACGGCGGCTGTTTGGCGCGGCGGAACGAGCCCTCGTCGCCAAGCACGAGATGCACGCGCGCCGCCTTGACGCCGCGCATCATCTGGATCGTGCGCGCCAGTTCGCCCTCGATGGCGCGGACCCGAGTCACCTCCTGCATGAAGGAGGTCAAACCCAGCGATCCGATCTTGTCGAACAACTCGTAGCCCCCGCTCGTCTGCGGCAGCGCCTTTTCCGCCAGCAGCATACGCGCCTGCGCGCTTTGTCCGTAGCGCACGAAGACCGTGGCGCCATCGGCGGAAATGTCGAACGAAACGCCCGCCTCCTTCAGCGCCACGCCGATTCGCGTGACGTCCTGCCGGTCGAGTCCGGAATAGAGCACTTCCTGCGAGGGACGGCTGAGCACATAGCCGACAACGCCGGTGACCGCGAAGACGGCGACGCCGATCAGCGCCAGGCTGATCAGCCGCCGCGCGCCGAGCCGGCCCAGATTGGCCAGCAGCCGTTCGATCTGTTCACGCGCGTTCATTCGTCCCGTCTGCCTCCGCGCGAACTTTCGCCAGGCGAGCTTGCGCAAGGGTGGAGACGAAAGGGGCCGCGTCCCTTTCGGAACGCGGCCCCGGCTGGCGAATCGCCGCCTCTTACTGGAACAGCTTCAGGATCATCTGCGTATTCTGGTTGGCGATCGACAGCGACTGGACGCCGAGCTGCTGCTGCGTCTGCAGCGCCTGCAGGCGCGTCGAAGCCTGGTTCATGTCCGCGTCGACCAACGCGGAAATGCCCTTGGTCAGAGCGTCCGAAAGATTGGAGACGAAGGTCTGCTGCAGATCGATGCGGGTCTTGGTGGCGCCCAGCGTCGCTGAATAATCGGCGATCAGACCAATCGCGACATCGGTGTCGGCGATGAAGGCGTCGATGTCGGCGCCGACGGCCGATACGTCCATGGCGGTGATATCGGTGCCCGAACCGGCCGATTCAAGAATGCCGCCGCCGGCCCCGTCGATAATCGCGGAGGGCGTGATGTCGATCGTGTCGACAGTCGTCGCGCCCGCGGAGTCGCGATTGAACGAGGCGACGAGCTTGATCGAGGTCTGCGACCCGTCAAGCCAGTTCTGACCGTTGAAGGCCGAGGATTTGACGATGCTGCCAAGCTGCGCCTGCAGCGACGTCAGCTCGGTCTGGATTTTCGCCAGATCGGCGCCCGGCTGCTTGGCCGAAACGAGATCGTTCTTGATCTTGTTCATGACGTCGAGCGTGCTTTTCATGGCCGCATTGGCGACGTCGATCATCGACGAACTCTCGCTGAGCGCATCCTTGACCGCGCCGAGCGCGCCAATGTCGGAGGACATGGTCGTCGCGATGGACCAGTAGGCCGCGTTGTCCGCGGCGCTGGAAACGCGCAGGCCCGTCGAAATCTGGTTCTGCGTCGTCTGCAGCGCGCGCTGCGTGTTCGACAGATTCTGCAGAGCGGTGATGGCGGAGGCGTTGGTCAGAAGGCTGGACATGGATCGGTCGTCCCGTTGTGACTCGTGAACTGAAAGGATGGGACATACCGGGCTTCAGGCCGGTGCAGCAGTGCGGCGTCATGCCTGCGAGCCGGGCTCGATCTGCTGTGCTGAAACCGTTCTAGAGCACAACCATTACTTGCAGGTTAATGACGGCGCAATTTCAGCCATAGGAGCGCACGAGCGATCCGACGACCAGACTCCAGCCGTCAATAAGCACAAAAAACAATACTTTAAGCGGCAAGGCGATGACGGAGGGCGGAAGCATCATCATACCCATGGCCATCGTCAGGGTTGCAACAACCATGTCGATGACCAGAAACGGCAAGGCGATCATGAAGCCGATTTCGAAGCCGCGCCGCAATTCGGAGATCATGAAGGCGGGCGCCAGAACGCGCAGGTCTGCGACCTCGCCATCCTTGCGCCGGACCGTGTCCTTCGACAGGGACTCGAACAGTCGCAAATCTTTCTCGCGCACATGCGCGCTCATGAAGGCGCGGAACGGCGCGGTCGTCTTCGCATAGGCTTCTTCCTCGCTGATCGCATTTTCCATCAGCGGCTTCACGCCCTCGCGCCAGGCCGTGTCGAAGGTCGGCCCCATCACATAGAATGTCATGAACAGCGACAGACTGATGAGGACGAGATTGGCTGGCGTGCTTTGCAAGCCAAGCGACGAGCGCAGAAAAGAGAAGGCGACCACGAATCGCGTGAAGCTCGTCGTCATGATCAGCAGGCCCGGCGCGATCGACAAAACCGACAACAGCGCGATCATCTGCACGATGCGGCCGCTGACGGGGGCCCCGCCGGTCAGCGCGCCGAGGTCGAGCGTCGGGGCCTGCGCCGCCGCGTCAATGACGCCGCAAAGCCAAAGGGCGAGAACGAGAACCGCCCGCATCATTGCACCACCAGCGTCTGAATGACGATTTCACGCGCCTTGCCCTGCGAGCGCTGGCGGATGCGCTCGTTCAAATCCTCCCGCAGGAACGCGAGGCCGTTGACGCCCTGCAATTGCGCGATCGACAACGTGCGCAGATAGGCGAGAATGTCCGTGCCGATCTGCGCCGCCAGAGCCTCGCCCTGCTTCGCGGCCGTCGCCTCCAACAGAATGCCGCCCTCCAACCGAACCCAGACGTCGCCGGAATTGGCGAGATTGGTGACGATCGGCGCCAGTTCGCGCAGCGCCAATTCCGGCCCGGCGGCCGCCGTCGCTTTATCCGCGTTCGGCGCGCTTTTCGGCGCGGCGGTCCATTTCGTCATGCCGAGCCCGTGCCCCGCGCCGATCAGCGCCGCCAGCAGCGTCGCCGCAATCACGCCGGCCGCGCCCGATCTTTTCGGGGTTGACGTCGCGCTGTCCTCTTTCACCGCCATCAGCCGCCCTCCCCATGTCATGCGCCTTCGCGCCGCCAACGCGCTCGCCTGCGACGCGCCGACGCGCCGGACGCCCTCAGAACGGCTTCAGCCTGTCGACGAGCTGATGGCCCCAGCCCGGCTGCTGCACTTCGGTGATGCGTCCGCGCCCGCCATAGGAGATGCGCGCCTCCGCGATCTTGTCGTAGGCGATGGTGTTGTCGCGCGCGATGTCGCGCGGCCGCACGACGCCGACGAGTTGCAGCAGCCGCAACTCGAAATTCACCCGCACTTCCTGCGAGCCGGAAATGACGAGATTGCCGTTGCCCAGAACTTCCGTGACGACGGCGGCGACCGACATCTGGATTTTCTCCGAGCGGTCGATATTGCCCTGCCCTTTCGCCGAGGATTCCGACGTCGTCCCGATCGTCCCCTCCGACTTCTTCGAGAAGCCGCCGAGCCCGAAGCTCCAGTCGAAGCCGCTGCGCACCTTGGCGTCCTGCGAGCGATCCGAGGAATTTCCCAACGTCGCCTTGTCGTTGATCGAAATATTCACCGTCAGAACGTCACCCACGCGCGAGGCGCGCGGATCGCGAAACAGATCGCTCTGCCCTTCCTCGAACAGCGACGCGCCGCGCATGCGCGGCGTGGCCGGAAAAGCCGCGCGCGTCGCCGCCTCCACGCCGTGCAATCCGCTTCCGACGGCGGTCAGATGCGGCTCGCGGTTGAAATCGCGGATGTCGCCGGCGCACCCGCCGAGAAGCGCGCATAACGCAAGGAGAGCCGCACGCATCAGATCTTCTTCTGACTGTTTTTCCCGCCGGCCAGGCCCATCGCCTCGGCCAGCTTCGCCGCGCGCGCCGGGGCGATCTCATTGAGGATCGCGCTGGCCGCGCGCGTGGATAATTTGCCCAGCAGCGCCGCCGCCATCGTGTCCTCCATCGTCGCCAGTTGCGCCGCGGCCGCCTCCGGCTTCATCTTCGCGTAGATGTCAACCAGCGCCGCGTCGGCGCGCGCCATCGCTTCTTCACGCTGCTTCATCATGGCGCGCAGCTCCGTCTGGCGCTCGGCGAGTTCGGCGACGCGCTGCTTCAGCTTCGCCTCAAGATCGGTGAGCATCACGATCTGCGCAGCCTTTTCGGCGTCGCCAAGCGAGACGGCCAGACTGTCGCAATAGCCCTTCACGGACGCCTCGCCGCCGGACGGCGCCTCCATCGCCTGCGCGAGGGAAAGCGTCAGCACGCCGCCCAGAATCAGCGCGGGCGCCGGCGTCTTGCCGCGGCGTTTCGATCTGTCGGCGTTCATGCCTGTCCCCGTCGGTTTCGCGAGACGCAGCATCCGCCGGCGGCCTTGCGCCGGGCTGGCCTATTGCACGACGAGATCGGCGTGCAGCGCGCCCGACGATTTGATCGCCTGCAGGATGGCGATGACGCCCGCGGGCTTCACGCCCATCTGATTAAGGCCGTTGACGAGCGATCGCAGGCTGGCGCCCCGCAGCACAGCGACCTGCCCGCCGGGCTGACGCACATCGACGGCGGTTTGCGGCGTCACGACCGTCTTGCCGTCGCTGAGCGGCGCCGGCTGCGAAACCTGCGGCGTCTCGGTGATGCGCACACTGATCGAACCATGCGTCACCGCCACGGTCGAAATACGCACGTCCTGGCCAATCACCACCGTCCCGGTGCGGGCGTCGACGACGACGCGCGCCGGACTGTCCGGCTCGACGGTGAGTTCGCCGATGTCGGCGAGAAAGCGCGCGGCGCTGATCGAGCCGGGCCTCGTCAACGCCACCGCGCGCACATTGCGTTCTCGCGCAGCCTTCGCGCCATGCCGACGGCGGGACCAGGCGTTGATCGCGTCGGCGACGCGCACCGCCGTCGCGAAGTCCGGATTGCGCAGTTCCAGCACGAGTTCCCCGCTGTCGCTGACCGGCGCGGGCGGCTCGCGTTCAATCAGCGCGCCGCCGGGAATGCGCCCCGCCGTCGGCACGCCCTGCGTCACCGATTCCGCCTGTCCTGACGCGGCGAAGCCGGACACCGCGATGGCCCCTTGCGCCACAGCGTAGGTCTTGCCGTCGCCGCCCTGCAACGTTGTCAGAATCAGCGTGCCGCCATTGAGCGAGGAAGCGTCGCCAACAGAGGAAACGGTGACGTCGAGCCGCGCGCCGCGACCGATGAACGGCGGCAGGTCGGCCGTGACGATGACCGCGGCGACGTTGCGCGTGCGCAAGCCCGAGCCGCCGCGCGCGTTGACGCCCATGCGGTCGAGCATGGACTGCAACGCCTGTTCGGTGAACGGCGCGTTGCGCAACGTATCGCCTGTGCCCTGCAGGCCGACCACCACGCCATAGCCCACGAGCTGATTGTCGCGAACGCCCTGAACCTGCGTGATGTCCTTGATGCGCGCCTCCGCGCAGGCGGCGCCGGCCGAGACGACAAGCGCGAGCGCGATTCCAGCGAGCCGGATCATCTGTCGCGCACCCGCACCGATCCGTCGGGCTGGATCGCGCCCGTGATCGTCAGCCCGCTGTCTGCGCTGCGCAGCTTGATGGAATCGCCGACCGCGCCCGACTGCATCGCCGAGGCGCTGGCGGCGATGGTCAGCCCGTCGTCCTGATAGATCACCCGCACGGTGGCGCCGTTGGCCACGGCGCGCGGCGATTCGACGAAGGCCGGCGAGATCGGCGCGCCCGGCAGCAGCGTGCGCCGCGCCGCCTTGCCGATCAGATCCGCGCGACGTTCGACCGCCGGCCCGCCGCCGCGCGCCAGATCGCGGCTGTCGATATCGACAAGCATCGGGTCCGAGATGATATCGCCCGGATAGATGACCATCGCCGGCGACGGCAGCATTTGCTGCGCCGTCGCGGCGGTCGCCGCGCCCGCGAGCGCGGCGAGCGCGGCGAGAAGGCGCCTCATCGCACGCCCCGCACGGTCGTGCTCGCCATTTCGTCGGCGGCGGTGATGACCTTGGAGTTCATCTCATAGGCGCGCTGCGCGGAGATCATTTCGGTGATTTCCTTCACCGGATCAACATTCGACGATTCCAGATAGCCTTGCCGGATCGTGCCGAACCCCGCGTCGCCGGGAACGCCCGTCACCGGCTGACCCGAGGCGGCCGTCTGCTTGTAGAGATTGCCGCCGAGCGGCTCGAGCCCGGCCTCATTGGCGAAATTGGCGAGCGTGAGTTGCCCGATCTGCTGCGGCGCCGTCTGCCCGGAGACCAGCGCCGAGACCACGCCCGTCTCGTTGATCGACAGATCGATCGTATTGGCCGGAACATTCATCGCCGGGATCAGCGCATATCCGTCGCTGGTGACGATCTGGCCATTGGCGTTGGTGTTGAGCGCGCCGGCGCGCGTATAGAGCGTCTCGCCGTCGGCGCCGGTGATTTGCAGCCAACCGCGCCCGTTCATCGCAATATCGAGCTTGTTGCCGGTATTGGCCAGGGCGCCCTGGAGATGCAGATGCCGGATCGCCGCCGTGCGCACGCCAAGGCCGATATAGGCGCCCTCTGGCACGGTCGCGTCGCGTCCGCGATTGGACACGCCGTGCAACCGCTCGGCCTGATACATCAGATCGGTGAATTCGGCCCGCGCGCGCTTGAAGGCGGTGGTGTTGATATTGGCGATATTGTTGGCGATGACTTCGAGGTTATGCTGCTGCGCGTTCATGCCGGTCGCGGCGATGGCCAGGGCTCTCATCTTCAGGCTCCTCAGATCGACATGCGGCTGATGTCCTGCCAGGCGGCGACGAGCTTGTCGCGCACGGCGATCGCCATATGCAGACTGCGTTCGGCCTGCATGACCGACTGCACGACTTCCTGCGCCGGCGCCTTGCCGATCAGCGCCGACAGCGACGCGGATTCGCTCGCCTTGAGCGCCGCCGCGCCGTCCCGCGCAACGCGCCCGAGCATGTCGGCGAATGCCCCGCCCGTCTCGGCGGGCGGGGCCGTCGCCGCGCCTGCCGGAGTCGTGGTGAAGGCAGAGACGCCCGCCGCCCGCGTCAATTCGATCATGCCCCGCTCCTCAACAAATCGATGGTCGCCGCCGCCATTTCCCGCGATTGCCTGATGACTTGCAGATTGGCCTGATAGCCGCGGTTGGCCTCGCGCATGTCGGCCATCTCGATCAGCACGTCGACGTTCGGTCGCTTCACCATGCCGTTGGCGTCCGCCGCCGGATTGCCGGGGTCGCGATCGAGCCGGAACGGCGCATCGTCCTCCCGCGCCTCGCCCGCCTTGACCAGCGACACGCCGGCGGCGCGGTCGAGCGCGCTGTGAAAGGCGAGCGTGCGTCGCGCGTAGGGGTCCGCGCCCGGCGTCGCGCCGGTGGATTCGGCGTTGGCGATGTTTTCCGAGACGATGCGCAGCCGCATGGACTGCGCCTGCAAGCCGGAGGCGGCCGCCTTCATCGCCGCCGCGAGGGGATCAATCATGGTTCAGCCCTTCACGCTGGCCAGAAACATACGGTGGAACGCCTTCGTCAGGCCGACGTTGAGCGCATGCCCGCGCGAAACCTCGCCCGCCTTCAGCAATTGCTGCTCCAGCGTAACGTTGTTGCCCGAATACACGGTCTCCCAGCCTTCGGTCTCGCGCGCGCCGGCCCGGACGATCGCCGCCTCGCCGGCGCCCATATGCGCCGGCGACGTCGCCGTCGGCGTCAGCCGCGTGCGCGCCAGCGTCTCCTCGAAAGGCTGCAGATCGCTCGCCTTGTAGCCCGGCGTATGCGCATTGGCGATGTTGGAGGCCACCACCGCCTGCCGCGCGCCGAGCCAGCGCGCATTGCGCGCGGCGAGATCGAACAGGGCCAGATCCGTCATGTCGTCCTCGCGATGTCTGTCTCTTTCACGATGCGCCGTCGGGCTTGCCCGGGCCTTGCGGCGCGCGCGCGTCGCTGAGCGCCGCGATCAGCCGGCGCGTATTCTCTTCCGCATCGCCGGGCGGATCGAACATGAGGCCGTAGACATCGAGCGACGCCGACTTGTCCGACAGCACGAGGCCGAAAAAGGCGGTGACGCCGTCATGGGTGAATTCCATGTCGAGCCGCACGCGCGGCGCGCCTGCCCAATCCATCTCGACATCTGCGGCCCACGCGTAACGCAGCGTCCCCGGCTTGAACGCGACTTCCGCCGACGACGCGACAAGCTCCTCCAGCGCGGCGTAATGCTCGTTGCGGGCGAAGCAGACGAGATCCACCGCTTCGACGAGCCGCAGTTCGGAGGCGAAGGCCCGCATGCCCTCGGCCAGCGCGCGGCCGCGCCGCGTCGCATGATCGGTGCGCAAGGCGGCGCTCATCCCTGCGCCGCTCCCGCGCGGCGCGCGGCCTGCGCGCCGAGCATATGAATGATTTCCGCCACGGCGCGATAGAAGGCGGGCGGGATCATCTGTTCGGTCTCCACAGCATCGTGCAGCGAGCGCGCCAGCGCGCGATCCTCCACCACAGGAACGCCATTCGCCTCGGCGACGGCGCGAATGCGCAACGCGACGAGATCCTTGCCCTTGGCCAGCACGAGCGGCGCCCCGCCCTCCTCGCGCACATAGCGCAGCGCGATGGCGTAATGCGTCGGATTGGCGATCACCATGGTCGCGCGCGGAACAGCCGCCATCATGCGCTTGCGCGACCTCTGCTGCGCCAGAGCCCGCAGCCGCGCCTTGACGGCGGGGTCGCCCTCGCTTTCCTTGTGCTCGTCGCGCAAATCCTGCCGGCTCATGCGCTGATCGCGCCGCCAATGATGACGTGACCAGAACAGATCGGCGGCGAAAATCACGGCCGACAGCAGGCAGAACGCCAACGTCAGCCCGGAGGCCGCATCCAGGAGCAGGCGCGGCGCGGCGTCGGGCCGCGCAAACGGCAGGTTCGCCAGACCGGCGGCGCGCGCCTTCACGACCGCCGCGGCCGCGACAAGGGCCAGCGCGAGTTTGAGCGCCGCCTTGCCGAACTCCGACAGCCCGCGCGCGCCGAAGATGCGTTCGAATCCCTTCTTCGGGGAAATCCGCGACAGGTCGGGCGCGACGCGCGAGCCGATCAGACGCGGCGGATTTTGCAGGGCCGAGGCGAGGAAGCCCGCGAGGGCGATGAGCCCCAGCGCCGGCCCCGCCGCGAACGCCGCCTGAACGACGACATGCAGCAGCAGCGCCTGCGCGTCGCCGACGGCGGCGATGCGGGTCGCGCCCGCGCTCGCCGTCAGCTCGCCGAGCGCCGTCGCCAGCCGCGCCGCCGCGCCCCCGGCGAACGTGAGAGCAAAAACGAGAATCGCCGCGAAGCCCGCAAACGCCGCCGCCTCGCGCGACATCGGCGCGTCGCCCTGCTCATGCGCCTTCTGCAGTTTCCGCTCGGTCGGTTCTTCCGTGCGGCTTTCCTTGTCCTGTTCGTCGCTCATGCCGCGCCCTCATCCTCGCGCAATTCGATTTCACCGCGCGCCGCAAGTTGCAGCACGATCTCGGCGAGGTCGCGCCGCGCCCTGGCGATATCGCGTTGCGCGGCCTGCGCGCCGCCATTGAGTTCGGCCTCCACCATGCGCCGCGCCCGCGAGGCGAGCGATGACAGAACAATGTCGCGGAACTCCGGCGCGACGCCGCGCAAGGCCAGGATGACCCGTTCGATCGGCGCCTTGTCGAACAGCACCGCGCGCGCCCGCGTCGACAGATTCGGAATGTCCTCGAAAGAGAAAAGGAGGCCGCGAATTTTCTCGGCTTCCTTCGGCCGCGCTCCCGAAAGGTTGGCGAGAACATCGTCGGCGTCGGCGCGCTCGAAGCGGTTGATGATGTCGGCCATGCGCGCATGCGCGCCCCCGCCGGCCGCGCGGCCCGCGTTGACGAGAAGATCATCGTGCAGCGACGTTTCGATCAGTCGTCGCGCCGCATCCGCGACCGGCCTTTCCGCGAGCATCCGCGCGATGAGATCGTTGCGCATGTCGCGCGGCATCGCCGCGGCCACTTTCGCCGCCGTCGCAGAGCCGAGATTCAACAGAACATAGGCCGCCGCCTGCGGATGCTCGCGCTGCAAATGTTCCGCGAGAGCGGTTTCAGGCATTTTGGACAGCTTCTCCCACATCGAATGATTGGCGCTGCCGAGAACGTCCGAGAGAATATCGGCGACATCCTCCGGCGGCAGCGCGCCGGCGAGCAATTGCTCCGCCTCGTCCGCGGCGCCAAGCAAGTCGGGTCCGCCGGAGAAATGCCCGACGAAATCATCGATCAGCAGATCGACGGTGGCGGCCGGAACAGAGCCGAGCGTCGCTGCGGCGCGCGTCACCTGCCGCAATTCATCGGCGTCGAGATGCTTGAGCACGCGGCCCGCCGCAGGCTGCCCCATCGCCAGCAGCAGCGCGGCGGCGCGCTCCGCGCCGCGCAAGGTCCGCGAGATCGCTTCGATATGCGCGACGGAGACGATGCTCATTCCCGCTCCCTCACGCGGCCTCGCCCGCGGCGGCGCCGACAATCTCGGTGAGCGACACGCCGAAGCGCGAACTGTCGTCCTCCACCACCACCACCTCGCCGCGCGCCACGACGCGGCCGTTGACGACCACATCGACGGGATCGCCGACCTTCTGGTCGAGCGGCACCACCGCTCCGCGCCCAAGTTTCATCAGGCTCGCCACCGGCAAGGTCGTCGAGCCGATCACCACCTGCACATTCACGGGAATGCGCAGGATTGTGTCCGTGGCGAGAGTGGGCTCCGCCGCATGAACGCCGTTCGCCTCCATCTGCGGCACCGCGCCGCCGAAATGCTCCGCCGAAGTCATGCGCTCTCTCCTTCTGCTGCTTCTGATTTGTCCCGCGTCTCGCCGCATCCGCCGATCACGCGCACCGTATAGGCCCCGCCCGCCTGCCCGAGTTCGCCGTGAAACAGCGGCGCGCCGTCGCATGTCAGGGACAGCCGCGCGATCGCGTCGGGCCGCAGCGGCAGCAACGCGCCCACGCGGAAGGCCGCGATCTCTCCAAGCGTCATCACGCGCTCGTCGAGGACCGCCTGCACCCGGACATCGGCGCCGCCGACGCGCGCGCGCAAGCCCGCGAGCCAGACCGGATCCGGCGCCGCGCCTTCGGGTTCGCGCGCCAGACGCGGCCGCGCCGCAGCCAGAGCCTCGACGGGAACGATGACGGAGAGCCGCGCCGTCCCGCCCGAGGAGCGGATATCGTACTGCGCGAGCAGCGCGGACCCGTCGCGACGAAACAGCGTGTCCGGCGACGCCGCGGCCGACGGACGCTCCATGATAAAATCGGTTTCAGCGACAGGAGCGAACGCCTCCCGCAAGCCCTCGGCCGCCGCTGCGAACAGCGCGCCGGCGACGCGCAGATCAAGCGCGGACGCCGCGCGGCGCGCCAGCGCCTCGCCATCGCCCTCGCCGCCCAGCATGGCTTCGATCAACAGGTCAAGCGAGAGCCCGTCCAGAGAAATGGCGATGCGTCCTTCCCATCCGGGCGCGTCCAGCGCCGCGACGACGCCGTCGCCCGCCCGCGCCAGCGCGTCCCAGATTTGCGTCGGCTCGACGCCGACAAACAGGACAACCGGCGGCGCCTGGAAATACCGCGCCATACCGACAGCCATGGCGCCCGCGGCCCGGTCCAGCGCCGGCGCCAGCTGCGGCAGGCGCCCGGACGCGGCGGGCTTCTGCTCCACCAGCGGCGAAGCGTGTTTCGACGTCGCGCTCATCGTCTCACGCCGCGTCCTTCTGCGCTTCTCCGCCGCCGGGGCTCGTCGCGCTTTCCACGACGTCGATGGTCGGCCGCTCCTTCGCCGGTATGGTCTTGCGGCCAAACTCGACAGCGATCTGCGGCATGGCGCCGTTCATGAACGCGAGCAGCGCCTGCTTCACCAGCACATAGACGCGCAGCTTCTTCTGCCGCGTCGTCTTCACCTTCTGCGCCAGCGGCGAAACGATGCCGTAGGAGATGAAAATGCCGGCGAACGTGCCGACCAGCGCCGCGCCGATGAGGCCGCCGAGCAACTCCGGCGATTGATCGAGCGCGCCCATCGCCTTGATGACGCCAAGCACGGCGGCGACGATGCCGAGCGCCGGCAGCCCGTCGCCCACTGCCGTCAGTGCGTGGTAGGCCTTCAGTTGATCGTAGGTGACGGTCTGGATTTCCTCATCCATCAGCGCCTCGATTTCATGCGTGCGGGCGTTGCCGATGATGATCAGGCGGCAATAGTCGCAGATAAACGCCGTCAGCGAATGATCGGCGAGAACGCTGGGAAAGGCCTGGAAGATCGCGGAATCAGCAGGGTTGTCGATATGTGACTCGACTTCATTGCGCGGCTTGGCCCTCATCTCGCGCATGAGCGCGTGGCAGAGCCCCAGCACGTCAAGAAAGTCTTTCTGCTTCGGCGCCTTGTCGAGAATGGCCTCCATCGCCGCCTTGCCGGAATCCTTGATGGTCGACATCGGATTGGCCACGATGAACGTGCCGAGAGACGCGCCGCAGATGATGACGAATTCCCACGGCTGCACCAGCACCATCAGATGGCCGCCAAGCGCGGCGTAGCCGCCGAGCATGCAGCCGAGCGCGACGATCAGGCCAATGATGAAATTCACGACGACGCTCCCTGCAATGCCTCCGCCGCAACAGAGCCCGCCAACGCTTGCGCCAACCTGTCGGCGCGCGCCCAGGGCTCACGCAAGCCTGCCCGCCGATGATCGGTCGGCATCGGAGCAAACCGCATGGCCTCGACCTACGCCGACTACCAGACGATCACCCGCGATCTCCCGCGCGCCCTCGCCGCGACGGCGAAAACGGCCGCCGTCGCCACGCGAACAAAATATTTCACGGCGCATATCGGCGAGGTGAAATCCGTCGCGGACCTGATGAAGAACTATCGCCTGTTGTCATACGCGCTGAAGGCTTTCGGCCTTGAGGACATGACGGGATCGCGCGCGCTCGTGCGTAAAGTCCTCGAAGGCGGCGTCGACGACCCCGGGAGCCTCGCCAACAAGATGAACGACGCGCGCTTCAAGGACTTCGCCAGGGCGTTCGATTTCGTCCGCCACGGCGCGGCCACGACGCAGCGCGCCGACGCCTCGTCCGACATCGTCGCCAAATTCACCCGCCAGACGCTGGAGACAGACGCCGGCGCCGGCAACGATTCCGTGCGCCTCGCGCTCTATTTCGCCCGCAAGGCGCCGGGCTTGACCAATGCTTACGACATCCTTGCCGACAAGGCGCTTTTCGCGGTGGTGCGCACGACGCTCGGCCTTCCCGACGCCATGGCGCAACAAAACATCGACGCGCAGGCGCGCACGCTGGAGAAGAAAATCGACTTCGCCGATTTCCGCGACCCGGCGAAAACGCGCCGCTTCGTCGAGCGTTTCGCCGCCATGGCCGACATGAATCGCGGCTCGAACGCGGCCGCCGGCGGCGTCGGCATCGGCCAGGACTTGCTGCAGAGCCTGCAAGGCCTCAAGCTTGGAGGCTTCTGATGCAATCGGCCGCCTATGTCGCCCTGTCGGGGCAGGTCGCGTTGCAGCGGCGCATGGAGACGATCGCGCATAACGTCGCCAACGCCTCCACCGCCGGCTTCCGCGCCGAAAATGTATCCTTTCGCGCCATTCTCTCGCGCACGGGCGCGGACGCCACGGCCTTCGCCTCGCGCGGCGCGCCTTGGCTGTCGCGCGAGGCGGGCGAGATGAAGCAGACCGGCAATCCGCTCGACGTCGCCGTGCAGGGCGAGGGCTGGCTTGCCATCCGCACGCCGGACGGCGTCGCCTACACCCGCGACGGCCGCATGCGCATGCTGGAGACCGGCGAATTGCGGACGCTGACCGGACACCCCGTTCTCGACGCCGGCGACACGCCTGTCGTCGTCGATCCCGCCGCCGGCGCGCCGGCCATCGCCCGCGACGGCATGCTGACCCAGAACGGCCGCCAGATCGGCGCGCTCGGCCTGTTCCGCCTGCCCGAGGGCGCGCCGCTGACGCGCTACGACACATCGAGCGTCATGACCGACGCGCCCGCTGCGCCCGTGCTCGATTTTGTCGCCAACGGCGTGGCCCAGGGCTTTGTCGAAAGCGCCAATGTCAATCCGGTGATGGAGGTGGCGCGGCTGATGATGGTGACGCGCGCCTTCGAAAGCGTGACGCGCCTTGTCGAAACGTCCGACGCCGCCATGCAGGAGGCCATCAGGACGCTTGGCGGCGCCGCATGAACGCGCTCGAACGTCTGGAGCAAGCCCTGGCCTCCGCCCGCCGCGACCTGCCATATGTGCGCGTCGGCGGCCGCGTCGACGCCGTCGCGCCGACTCATTTACGTGTCGCGGGCCTGTCGCGTCATGTTCGCCTGGGCGATTGCGTGGAACTCGACGCCGGCGGGCGCGGCCAGATCGGCGAGGTCGTGCGCGTCGACGGCGACGGCGCCATCGTCAAGCCCTTCGCCGCGATCTCCGCCGGCATCGGCGATCCGGCCTGGCGCATCGGCCCCTTGTCGCTCGCGCCCGCGCCGCAATGGAAAGGCCGCGTCATCGACGCGCTCGGCGCGCCGGTTGACGGTCTGGGGCCGCTGCCGACGGGCGAGCGCGCCGTGTCGGTCGACGCCGAGCCTCCGGCGGCCATGACGCGCGGCCGCGTCCATGCGCCGCTGCGCACCGGCGTCAAGGCGCTCGACCTGTTCACGCCGATCTGCGCCGGTCAGCGCATCGGAATCTTCGCCGGCTCCGGCGTCGGCAAATCGACCTTGCTCGCCATGCTCGCCGGCGCGCGTGGTTTCGACACCGTCGTCATCGCCCTGGTCGGCGAGCGCGGCCGCGAGGTGCGTGAGTTTCTGGAGGACGCGCTCGGCGACAACCGCAGACTCGCGGTCGTCGTCGTCGCCACCGGCGATGAAAGCCCGACCATGCGCCGCCTCGCGCCGAAGACGGCGATGAGCGTGGCCGAATATTTCCGCGACCGGGGCGATCAGGTTCTGCTGATCGTCGATTCCATCACCCGCTTCGCCCATGCCGCGCGCGAGATCGCGCTGGCCGCCGGCGAGCCGGCCGTTGCGCGCGGCTATGCGCCCAGCGTCTTCACCGAAATGCCGAAGCTGCTGGAGCGCGCCGGCCCTGGCCCCGACGGCGCCGGCGCCGTCACCGGCGTCTTTTCCGTTCTCGTTGACGGCGATGACCACAATGATCCCGTCGCCGACGCCGTGCGCGGCATTCTCGACGGCCATATCGTGCTCGACCGCGCCATCGCCGATCAGGGACGCTACCCCGCCGTCGATCTGCTCGCCTCCGTCTCGCGTCTCGCCCGGCAGGTCTGGACGCCGGAGCAGCGCGGCCTCGTCGCGAAACTCAAGGCGATGATCGCCCGCTACGAAGACACGCGCGATCTCCGCCTGATGGGCGGCTATCACGCCGGGGCCGATTCCGAACTCGATCAGGCCATCGCCCTCGTGCCGCGCATCTACGAGGCGATGACGCAGGCGCCCGACGCGCCCCTCTCGGAGGACGCCTTTCGCGATCTGGCCGGAGCCCTCGCATGAAGAACCGCTTGCCGCCCACCGGAGACCGTGGCGTCTATCTGCTCGGATTCGCCGCCGTCGCCTCCGTCGGCCTGTTCGCGACCGCGATGCTGACGCGCGACGAGCGCGCGCCGCGCATCGCCGCCATAGAGCATTTTGGCATCTTCGCGCGCCCCGCCGCCTTGCGCGCGGCGCGTCCGGCGGCTCCCGATCCCGGAATCGATCCCATCGTCACGGGCGGGGTCGTCGCGGCGCCGCGCAAGCCTGCCGCATCGGCCGACGGCGCGCCCGCGCTCGGCGGTTTCCGCCTCGTCGGCGTGCTGGGAGATCAGGCGATCGTCGTCAGCGACGCCGGCTTCCACAGGGTCCGCGCCGGCGGCAATCTGCCTGGCGCCGGCGCGGTTGAGCGCATCGAGCAGCGAGAAAGCGGCTGGGCGCTCATCCTCCGCGACGGCGGCGTCATCGCCGCCGCCCCGCGCTGAGGCTCAGGCCAGCACGATCACCGGCGTGCCGATGGCGGCGCGCGAATACAGGTGGATGATGTCCTGGTTGATCATGCGGATGCAGCCGGACGAGACATTCGAGCCGATGGTCTCCGGCTCCGTCGTGCCGTGGATGCGGTAGCCGAGATCGCCATGCGGCCCGAACAGATACATCGCCCGCGCGCCAAGCGGCGATTTTGGCCCGCCGCGCACGCCCATGCCGCGCGGGGTCGGCTCAAGCTGCGCGCGGATGTGCGGGTCGCGCGCCACCATTTCCGCCGGCGGCACCCAGTCCGGCCAATCGCGCTTCATATTGATCTTCGCCCGGCCGTTCCAGCCGAAGCCCTCCTTGCCGACGCCGACGCCGTAGCGCGTCGCATGGCCCCGCGCCTCGACGAAATAGAGATGATGCGCGCCGGGATCGACAAAGATCGTGCCAATCGGCTCGTTGGTCGGAAACGTCACCGTCTGACGCAGGAATTTCGGATCGAGCACCGTGAAGTCAAAGGCGAGGATCGGCGTGCGCTCGCTCCCGATCGCGCCATAGACCTGCCGATGGTTCGGGCGATACACGGTCCGGGTGGCGAAATGGGGCCGCGTCTCCCGCCGGTCGTCGATCTCGGGCAGAACGCCCATCGAGGAACATCCGGAAACCCCGGCGGCGATCGTCATCAACCCGGATGTGCAAAGAAAACGACGCGTGATCATAATTCATTAACTCTGGGAACGATGCCTTCCGAGTTTCGCGCGCAATGGTAAATATGCCGTTGCGCGACGCCGCCGCGCGTCGGCCTTCGCCTTTCGGCCAGTGGTGTTTTGCCGCGGCGCCAAACGGTTGATTCACCACGTTTCTCCACGCAACAAGCGGCCGTTGCCGGCGGCGCCGGAGCGATCGGGGGAATCGAAATGGCGAGAGTCAAATTCGCGAGCGGCGAGAACGTGCCTTTGGAAATGCACAAGGTGCGCATCGTCCAGAAGCTCAACCTGCCCTCGGTGGAGGAGCGACTGGAGGCGATCGACAAAGCCGGCAACAATACGTTCCTGCTGCAAAACGCCGACGTGTTCATGGATATGCTGACGGACTCGGGCGTCAACGCCATGAGCGACCAGCAGCTTGCCGCGATGATGGTGGCCGACGATTCCTACGCCGGCTCCGCCACCTACACGCGGCTCGAAGCCAAACTGCGTGAAATTTTCGGCATGCATTACATCCTGCCGACGCATCAGGGCCGCGCCTGCGAGAACATCCTCGCGCAGGTGCTGGTCAAACCCGGCTCGATCGTGCCGATGAACTATCACTTCACGACCACCAAGGCGCATATCGTGCTGAACGGCGGCTCGGTGGAGGAAATCATCGCCGACGCCGGGCTTGAAGTGACGAGCGACAAGCCGTTCAAGGGCGACATGGACGTCGCCAGGCTCGAGGCGCTGGTGGCGGCCCACGGTCCCGAAAAGATCGCCTTTGTCCGGATGGAGGCCGGCACCAACCTCATCGGCGGCCAGCCGATTTCGCTGGCCAACCTCGGCGAGATCCGCAAGGTTTGCGACCGCCACGGCCTGACGCTGGTGCTCGACGCCAGCCTGCTCGCGGACAATCTGTATTTCCTCAAGACTCGCGAGGAGAGCTGCAAGGATCTGTCGATCCGCGAGATCACGCGGCGCATCGCCGATCTCTGCGATGTCATCTATTTCTCGGCCCGCAAGCTCGGCTGCGCGCGCGGCGGCGGCATGTGCATGCGCGACGAGGGCCTCTATCGCAAGATGCGCGGCCTCGTGCCGCTCTACGAGGGCTTCCTCACCTATGGCGGCATGTCGGTGCGCGAGATCGAGGCGCTGACGGTCGGTCTCGACGAGACCATGGATGAAGACATGATCAGCCAGGGCCCGCTGTTCATCGCCTTCATGGTCGAGGAATTGGTGAAGCGCGGCATTCCCGTGATCACGCCGGCCGGCGGCCTCGGCTGCCATATCGACGTGATGCGCTTCCTCGATCACATCCCGCAATCGCAATATCCCGCCGGCGCGCTCGGCTCGGCGCTTTATATCGCCTCGGGCGTGCGCGGCATGGAGCGCGGCACGTTGTCCGAGCAGCGCAACCCGGACGGCTCGGAAGTCTTCGCCAATATGGAGCTTTTGCGGCTGGCCATGCCGCGCCGCGTCTTCACGATGAGTCAGGTGAAATACGCCATCGACCGTATCGACTGGCTGTATCGCAACCGCAAGCTCGTCGGCGGCCTCGAATTCATCGAGGAGCCGGAGATCCTGCGTTTCTTCTATGGCCGCCTGAAACCGACGAGCGACTGGCAGCAGACCCTGGTGGCGAAGTTCCGCGCCGATTTCGGCGATAGTCTCTGAGCCCGCTCCGGGTCCCGGAGCGACGCGCGGCGGGCCTGGGCCCGCCGTTCTGCGTTCAGTGCGACCCGGGTTCGCCGCTGACGAGCAAGCGCCTGACAGGCGAAGCGACGCCGATCAGGGCGCGCGGCGCGTCACCGCGCCGGCGGCGCATAGGGCGGCGCGCCGCGGTAATTGTTGCCGAAAAACGGCATGAACGAGTTCATCATGCCGGCCGCCGGCCCGATGCTCTGATCGAGATTGCGCGCCGAGTGCTGGATCAACGCCACCGTATTCGTCATCTGTCCCATGGTCGAAGACATCTGCGTCACCGAGCGATCGAGATTGACCATGGAATTGCGCATGTCGCCCATCGCCACGCGCATATCGCCGATCGACTCGTGCATATTGCTCATGATGCGCGTCATCGACTGCATCTGCTCGGTCATCCGCACCGTCTGCTCGACCATGCGATGGGTATCGGTCGTCAGTTGGTAGATCAGGAAGAACCCGTAGGCTGACAGAATCAGAAATCCCGACATACCGGCGTAGACGATGAGCCGCACCGTGCGCAGCCCCGCCGCCGCGCGTTCGAGATAGGCAAGATATTCGGGAGGCCGATAGTCCTCCGGATAGACCTGCGCAGGATAATCCTTCTTGAATTGCGGCGGAGGTCGCGGCGGCGCTTCAATCTCGCTCATCGCTCAGCCTCTCGGCGCGGATGCGCCGTCCTGCGCCTTGCGCATCGCCTGGGTTTCGAGATCGTTGGCGAGTTGCGGATTGCCACGACGCACGATCAGCGCGAGCGTCCGCGCGCGCGCCACGTCGCCGCGCTTCAGCAGGATCATGCCGGCGTCGTAGAAGGCCTGCGCGGACTCCTGCAGCCGACCGGAGGTCATCAGCACATTGCCGAGTTCGCCGAGCGCGTCGGCGTCTTCAGGCGCCTGACGGGCGCGCTCACGGTAAAGCGCGATGGCGCGGTTGACGTCGCCGTCGGCGAAAGCCGCGCGCGCGCGCGCCACCGTCGCGAGTTGGGCCGGCGGAGCCGCGGCGGGCGCGGAAATGGGAGGCGCGGAGGCCGCGGGCGCCGAGGCCGCCGGAGCCCTGGTCGCCACGGATTCGCCGCGCATGGTCGGCGTGGCGATAGTGCCCTGGGCCCAGCCTTTCACGCCGTCCCAGCCACGGGTCATGGTTTCGCGCACGCTCGGCACATGGGGGCTTGCCCAGACGCCCAGAAAGAAAAAGACAACGGCATAGAAAAGCCAGGTCGTGACTCGGGCGATCATGTTTTCCCCCTACGCAAGAGTTCGCGACGGCGGCGCGACGCCGCTCGCCGGTCGTTGTTGACGTGTCGACAGCCGCTCAGCGCCAGGGCCCGAAACTTCCAGGGAAGCCGCCGCCCGGAAATCCGCCGGGGAAGCCGCCGCCCGGAAATCCGCCGGGGAACCCACCGGGGAACCCACCCGGAAATCCTCCAGGGAATCCTCCCGGAAATCCCCCCGGGAACCCGCCGGGAAACGCTCCCGGAAAACCGCCCGGGTAACCGCCCCACGGGCTGCCAAAGCCCGGGTAGCCGCCCGGAAAACCGCCGGGATAGCCGCCCCACGGGCTGCCCCAGCCGCTATAGGGGCTGCCGAAACCATTGCCCCATCCGCCGAGATCGGCGCTGAAGCTGAGATTGCCGAGGCCACGCCCCCAGCCGCTGCCCGATCCGAGGCCGCTCGGCCCCCACGGACCGCCGCCCCAGGGCCCGCCGGACCACGGATTGCCGCCCCACCACTGGGCTTCGGCCGCCGCAGGCGCCAGCAGGCTCGTCGCCACGGCGGCCGCCAGCCAGAATTTGCTGCGCTTCTTCATTGCACGCTCCCTCGCCTGAACGCCGGCCGGGCGCCGCATCGCAGCGCGCCCGTCCGTCTCGACCGGAGGCGGCGGGGCCCAAAGGCCCCGCCGTCAAACGACTACCAGTTCCAGGGGCTCCAGCCGCGGCCGCCGCGGCCCCAGCCGTCCTGGTTGCCCCAGCCGCTGCCGTCCATGTCGGCGTCGCCGCCGAAGCTGAAGTTGCCGCGCATGTTGCCGCGACCCTGGCCGCGGCCGGAGCCGTAGCCGCGGCCGTAGCCGTAGCCGTCATAGCCGCCGTAGCCGGGGCCATAGCCGTAGCCGCCGTACGGCGGATGATAGCCGTAGGGAGCCGGGCCGTAGCCATAGCCGTAGGCCGGCGGCGGGGGCGGCGGCGGCGGACCCCACGGCTGCGGAGCAGCGGCCGGCGCGGAGGTCGAGGCCGATCCCGAGGCGGCCGGAGCCGACGAGGAGCCACTCATGCCCGACATGCCGGCCGGAGGCGCCGGCGGCTGGCCGTAGCCCGGACCCCAACCCGGAGCGCCGCTATACGGACCGGGGGGCGGCGGCGGCTGCGTGGTCTGCTGGGCGATGGCGGCGGAAGCCATGCCGGTCAACCCGATGACAAGCGCGATCTTGGTGATGTGACGCATGATACTCTCCTGAGCTAGGATGTAGGGCGCGGGACGGCGCTCCTACCAGTTGCGTGGAAGGGCGCCGGAGCGTTCCCGCCACCAGTTCCACGTCTGCGCGTTGGTCCACCCCGACAGGGGCGTGCTCCACGGCACAAACATGAAAGGCGTGCTCAGACCCCAGGGATTGAAAGGGTCTGTCGTTGAATTGACCTGACCGAAGGTCCAGAGCTGAACCTGCCCGTGCGGCTGCGCTCCGTTGGGCGACAACGGCAGCCACGGCGTCGGATTGGTGATCATCGGCGGCAGCGTCGCCGCGCCCGGAACATCGAGCGGCATCGGCGGCGCCCCTTCCGGCCCGCCTGAAATCGAGCCTGAACGCATTGGCCCGCATTGAGGGGGACATTCGGGAAAGTTCGGCGCGGCCGCATAGGGGCCGCCATAGCCGGACGACGCATAGCCGCCCTGCCCGCGCGCGCTCAACTCGGAGAACGAGGCGGCGGCGGCGGCGCCGGAAAAAGCCGCCAGGCCGGCGATGAAGGCCGCGCACGCGACGGTGGCGAGCGAAGCGGATGTGGCGAATGCTTTCATCGGCGGCTTCCTCATGGCTTGGCTTTCGCGGCGGCTGTCTTGCGTGGGGCGACCGCGCGGCGCCTGGGCGCGATCGTCTCGGCCGAGACCACAACGGCGTCGGCCTGCGGCGCCGGATCGGTCTTGCGCGTGGCGCGTCGCGGCGGCCTGGGCGCGGGCGGCGGCGTCTCGGGGGCCGGCGCGGCGCGCCTGATCAGGCGCGGCGGACGCGAAGGCGCCCCTCCCGGCTCCGTCTGCGACGGCTCCGGCTGGACGTCGGCCTCGCTCCCGCGCGTCGCCCGCGGCGGTCGGGCCACGCGGCCCGGCGCGGCGGATTCCGTAACGGGGGGCGGCGAGTCCGCCTCGGGCGCGGCGGCGGCTTCGCTCTTGCGGGCGAGGCGCGGCGGGCGAGCCACGGCAGGCGGCTCAGCGACAGGATCAGACGCAACGGCGGCGGGCCCGGCCTCGCTCTTGCGCGCGAGACGCGGCGGACGTCCGCCAGGCGCCGCGGCTTCCTTAAGCGCCGCAGCTTCCATGGGCGCCGCAGCTTCAGCAGGCGCGGCCGCCGGCGAGTCGCCATCGGCGATCAGCGGCGCCTCGGCTTCGTTCTTGCGCATCAGCTTCGGCGGACGGCCGCCCTCGGACGGGGGCTGAACCGGCGCGGCGGACCCGACGACAGCCTGGCCGACCGCAAGCCCCCCGGCGTCGGCGTCGGCTCTGCGCATGAGTTTCGGCGGACGCCCCGCCGCGACAGCCGGCGCGGACGACGCATCGACCGCGCCCGCTTCGGGCTCGTCCTTGCGGGCGAGGCGCGGCGGGCGCCCCCCGGCGGCTTCTGCCGAAGGAGCGGCGGCCGGCGACGCCCCAGCCTCGTCGCGCCTGGCGAGACGGACCGGACGGCCGGCGGGCGCAGGCGCCGCGTCGCCGCCGCCATGCGGCCCGGAACCGCCGCCCGGCGCGGGCGGCAGGTCGCGCGGCGTTCCCGTCTCGCGCGGCGGATCAAAATATTTCGCCGCCGAGATGCAGCCGAGCGGTATGACCACCAGCGTCAGGAAGGTCGCGACCAGCGATCCGAACAGCAGCGACACGGCCATGCCCTGGAAGATCGGATCGGACAGCAGCACCATCGAACCGATGACCAGCGCCAGCGCGGTGATGATGATCGGCCGCAGGCGGACGCGCGCCGCCAGCGTGATGGCGTCCTTGACCGCCATGCCCTCGGCGACCTGCGCCTTGGCGAACTCCACCAGAAGAATCGAGTTGCGCACGATGATGCCCGCGAGCGCGATGAAGCCGATCATCGACGTGGCGGTGAAATCGGCGCCCAGCATCCAATGGCCGGGAATGATGCCGATCAGCGTCAGCGGAATGGGCGCCATCACCACCAGCGGCAGCATGAAGCTGCGGAACTCCGCCACCACCAGCACATAGATCAGCACCAGCGCCGCCATGAAGGCGAGGCCCATGTCGCGGAAGGTGACGTAAGTCACTTCCCACTCGCCGTCCCATTTGAAGCCGCTGACATTGGTTTCGGACGGTTTGCCGAAATAGGTTCCGCCGATGGCGCGCTTGTCGGGCGTCGCATAATCCTTCAGCGCCGAGTCGACCGCCAGCATGCCGTAGAGCGGCGCGCCCATCGCGCCGATCACGTCGCCGGTGACGTATTCGAGCGGCTTGAGATCCTTGTGATAGATCGGCTCGTCAACCTTGTGCGGCGCGAAGCGGCCGAGTTCGCTCAGCGGAACGAGCTTTCCGGCGGCGGTGCGCACGGGCAGCATCAGCAGATTGCCGAGATTGACGCGCGTGGCCAGAGGCACCTGCAGCACGATGACCGCCTGTTCGAGATTGCGCTTGCTTTGCAGGGCGCCCACCTCGAAACCGCCGGTCGCCATCTTCAGCTCGCGGTTGATGTCCTCCACCGCCACGCCGAACATGGCCGCGCGCAGACGATCGATCTCGAACTCGATGCGCTCGTGCGGCGATTCCATATAGGTGTTGACGTCCGCCATATCGGGCGTCTTCTGCATGACGCTCATGATGTGACGCGCGACCTCGCGGCGGATCTCCGGCGTCGGGCCGTAAAGTTCGACAACGACCGGGGCCAGCACCGGCGGTCCGGGCGGGGCCTCGGCGATCGTCAGCCGCGCTTTGGCGCTGCGCGCGATCGGGGTCAGCACGTCGCGAATCTCCATCGCCACGTCGTGGCTGGAGCGCTTGCGATCCTTCTTGTCTCGCAACTGCACGGCGATATCGCCCTGCCACGCCTGCTGGCGCATGAAATAATGGCGGACGAGACCGTTGAAATTGAACGGCGAGGCCGTGCCGACATAGGTCTGGAACGCCGACACTTCCGGAATTTTCTGCAATTCGTCGCCGAGCCGCCGCGCCAGATTGGCGGAAACGAACAGGTCGGTGCCCTCGGGCATGTCGATCACGACCTGCAGCTCCGACTTGTTGTCGTAGGGCAGCATCTTGAAGGCGACCATCTTGGCCGGGAACATCGCCACCGCCGCCAGCATCGACAGGATGATCAATCCCAGCGTGATCCAGCCGAGCGGCCGCGAATTGACGATCGGATTGATGAAACGCCCGTAGACATTGGCGATGATCGTCGCCTGCCGATGCTCGGATTCCGCCGCCTTCTCGAGCTGGTCCATGCGCGGCTTCACCCGCGCCGCGAGCCAGGGCACGAAGACGAAGGCCGCGATCAGCGAAAAGATCATGGCCGCCGACGACAGCACCGGAATCGACAGCATGTAGGGGCCCATCATATCGCTGACGAAACCCATCGGCAGCAGCGCCGCCACGACGGTGAAGGTCGCCAGAATGGTGGGATTGCCGACCTCGTCGACCGCGTCCGCCGTCAACTGGTCGTCGGTGCGCTTCGCCTCGAGCCAGCGCCTGTAAATGTTCTCGACAACGACGATCGCGTCGTCGACGAGAATGCCGATGGCGAACACCAGCGCGAACATCGACACGCGGTTGATGGTGAACTTCAGCACATAGGCCACCGCCAGCGACATCAGCAGCACGGCGGGAATGGTGATGAGCACGATGATCGCCGGCCGCAGCCCCATCGTCACGAAGGCGAGCACCGTCACCAGCGCCGAGACGATGAACAGCTTCATGATCAGGCTGGAGACCTTTTCATGCGCCGTCGCGCCATAATCGCGCGAGATGGTCACCGTCACATCGCCGGGGATAAGCGCGCCCTTCAGGCCCTTCAATTCGTCCAGCAGCGCATTGGCCACGTCGACGCCGTTGGTGCCGCGCTTCTTGGCCACCGCAACGGTGACGGCCGGCATGGTGGAGAATTTCCCGTCCGCCTGCCGCAGCGTGTTGTCGACGATCGTCGTCGGCTCCGAGGGGCCCTGATGCAGCGTGGAGATGTCGCGCAGGAACACCGGCCGGTTCTGGTCGACCGCGACGACGAGATTTCCAAGCTCCTGCGCGTTCTTGAGGAAGGCGCCGGTATAGACGTTGAACCAGCGGTTGCCGTCGATAACGTTGCCGGCCGGCAGATGCTGGTTGGCGGCCATCACCGACTTCGCCACCTGCCCCAGCGTCAGGCCGTGCGCGGCGATCTTGGCCGGGTCGATCTCGACGCGCACCTGCTCCAGGCTGCCGCCGACGACGAAGCTTTGCCCCGTGTTGGGCAGCGACTTGAACCGCTGCTGCACGTCGAGACCCAGCTTGCGCAACTGCACCAGATCGAGCTTGTTCGACGACAGGGTCACGGTCACGACCGGCACGTCGTCGATGCTCTTCGGCTTGACCAGCGGCGGCATCACCCCTTTCGGGATGAGATCCATATGCGACTGCAGCTTGTCGTAGAGCTTGACGAGCGAGGGCTCCATCTGCTCGCCCACCTCGAAGCGCACGGTCACCAACGACATGCCTTCGCGGGAGACCGAATAGACGTGCTTGACGCCGGACAGCTCCGACATGAGCCGCTCCAGCGGCTCGGAGATCAGATTGCCGACCTCGTTCGCCGTGGCGCCCGGATAGGCGACGAGCACGTCGACCATCGGCACCGAGATTTGCGGATCCTCCTCGCGCGGCGTGACCATCATGCCGAGCGCGCCGATCAGGAAAAAGGCGACGAGCAGCAGCGGCGTCAGCGGCGACTGGATGAACGCCGCGGCCATGCGCCCGGCCATGCCCTGCCTGTGCGGGTGGCCTTCCGAAGGCGGAGGATTGTGCAGAGAGACGTCGGTCATGGCGCTGCGCCTTGCTCCGTCACTGCTGCTGATTGAAGAGCGAGTCGCCGGACCGCATGTCCGGCGACGGATTGACCACGACCTTCTCGCCGGCCTGCAGGCCCGAGAGCACCGCGATCCGGTCGCCCATGGCGTCGCCCAGACGCAGCACGCGCATCTCGACCGTGCCCCGGCCCGTGATGGCGAAGGCCGCCGGCAGCGAACCGCGATAGACGACGGCGCTTTGCGGAATGGCGGGCGTCAGAGTCGAGGGGCTGCCGCCGCCCGGCTGCGCGATCCACGCGCGCGCATACATGCCCGCCGCGGCCGGAGCGCCCGGCGGCAGCGCCAGCTTCACCGTCACGGTGCGCTGCGCCTCGTTGGCGACCGGAAAAATCTGCGCCACGGGCGTCCAGATGTTGGCGTTGTTGAGCGTCACCGGCACCTGGTCGCCGAGTTTGATCTGCGCCATCTGCGCCACCGGCACCTCGATGCGCACGTCGAGCGCGTCGACGTCGCCGATTTCGGCCAGCGGCTGGCCCGGCTGCACCACGTCGCCGACGCGCACGAAACGCTTCAGAATGACGCCGCCGCGCGCCGTGATGGCCCGACGGTCGCGCAGCCGCGCGTCGAGCATGTCGATCTTGGCCTGGGAGCCGACGAGGCCGGCCACCTGCTGCTCATATTGAGCGCGCGCGTTGTTGATGGACGGCGCCGAGCGCTGGGACTGCCCCTGCGTCATCATCGGCCCGCCCGGCCCGCCGCCGAACGGCGAGAACGGACCGCTCGTCATGCCCGGCGCGAACTGGTTCATGAAGCTCTGCGCCATGTTGTAGAACGGCACGGCCATGCGCTCATAGGCCTCATAGCCGGGCCCGCCCATCGGCGACGTGCGCTGGCCATAGAGATTGTGGAAGAGCTGCGTCTGCGCGTTTTCATAGGCCGCCATATCGCCCGCGAGTTGCGCCCAGGCGGCGCGGTATTCGGGCTGCATCGCCGCGTCGTCGAGCGCCACGACGAGTTGCCCCGCGCCGACGCGGTCGCCCTCCTGCCCCGCGACAAAGGTGACGCGGCCGGGCTGCTGCGCGGCGAGACGGATGACGTTGCGCGGCTCGACATAGCCGCCAAGTTCGATGCGCGCCGACGAGGGCATCTGCGTCACGTCGGCGCCGAGCATCGCGGGAACGCCCGACAGCGCGAACAGCTGTTGCGCCGCGCGCGGCGGCGGCGCATGCCGCCCGCCCATCCACGACGCCACCAGCCCGCCGATCAGGGCGGCAAGGAACAAAGGAATGATTTTCAAGGCGGCCGCCATGATGGACCTCGCCCCTCGCCTGTCAGGTTGCCGGATCGCCGGAATGTCCGCGGTCGCGGACCGCTCAGGCGCGGGCGACCGTGCCCATCACCGTGAAGCTCTTGATGAACGGCCCGGCCATGGCGGGGTTCTTGATCATCGCGCCATAATCGCCGGTCTTGAACTTGAGCTTGCCGGTCGAATAGGCGAGACCCAGCGCCATCATGCCAATGCCGCTCTTGCACCATTTTTCCCAATCGGCCGGGCTGGCGCGCAGATCCCAGTTGAGCGCCTCGCCCGCATAGGCGCCGGCGCTGGTGACATAGCCGTTCTCGACCTTGATGTAGCCGCGCGGCTTCTCCTCGCCGTCGTAGCCATAGCCGATCGTCGAGTTGAATCCGATCCTGGCGAGCGCGTCGCCGAGATCCTTCTCGTCATTCCAGGCGTTGCCGAAATCGACCATCCAGTCGTCAGAAAACAATGCGGCCATCGCTATCCCCCTTGCCCCGATGAAACGGGCGAGACGCCCGTTGAAAGCATCCGGTCACTTGTCGCGACCCTTGATTCTCAAACTACCGCAGGCGGGCTGGCTCACGCCCTGCGCCAGCTCAAGTTTTTATATATTACGATGAGACTATGTTTGGTCCGCCATCGGGTCAATTCGCTTTTGGTCAGAACCGAAAGCGAACGCTCGGTTTTCCTTGGCGAAAGGTTGAGGTTTAGGGTTAAACGCTTGCCTCTCGACTCCGGAAATGGCGGATTCGACGCCGAATCTGTCGCCTTTCACATCAGCGCGCGAACATGCAGCGCAAAAAGACTTTATTTATTCGAAAATTCGCATGTCGCAATCGACAAGAACCAAAAGCACGCCGCGCCATGCGACATAATGTCGCGCACGGACGCGCTTCCCGACGGTTTTCAGTTCGCACAACAAGTCCGCTGAAAATCGCGTCCGTCGCACATGCGACCGTGCGACGGTCGCACGCCGTCGCATGTTCCCGTCCCGTTCTCCGGCGATTTCGGCCAAGTCTTTGATTTCGATGGTGGGCGCACAAGGGCTCGAACCTTGGACCCGCTGATTAAGAGTCAGCTGCTCTACCAACTGAGCTATGCGCCCATCGAAATCACCGTCGCGCTTGGCGGCGGCGTTTGCGAGGCGGGGTTTAGCAAAGCGATTTCGCCCTGTCCACCCCCGCCCCGGCGTTTTTTGCGGCGCCGCGTCAAACGGCGGCGCGATCCTCCGCCGAACCGCGCTCGCGCTTGGCCAGCAGCTTGTTCAATCCGGAAATATAGGCGCGCGCCGAGGCGACCAGCGTGTCCGGATCGGCGCCCTTGCCGGTGACGGTGCGGCCGTTTTCGGACAGGCGCACCGACACTTCCGCCTGCGCGTCGGTGCCCTCGGTGACGGCGTGCACCTGATACAGCTCCAGTCTGGCGGTGTGCGGAATCAGGGCGCCGATGGCGTTGAAGATCGCGTCGACGGGGCCGTTGCCGGTGGCCTGATGCGTCTTCTGCTCGCCGTCGATGTCCAGCGTCAGCGCCGCCGATTGCGGCCCCTTGGTGCCGGCGATGACCGTGAGCGCGGCGACCTTGATCCGGTCGTGCGCGGAGACGATCTCGTCGTCGACCAGCGCCTCGATGTCCTCGTCGTAGACCACCTTCTTGCGGTCGGCCAAATCCTTGAAGCGCCTGAACGCGTCCTGCAAGGCGTTCTGGCCCAGATCGTATCCCAGTTCGCGCAGCTTCTCCTTGAAGGCGTGGCTGCCCGAGTGCTTGCCCATGACCAGCGAGGTCTTGGACACGCCGACGCTTTCCGGCGTCATGATTTCGTAGGTGTGCGAGTTCTTGAGCATGCCGTCCTGATGGATGCCGCTCTCGTGCGCGAAGGCGTTCTGCCCGACGATCGCCTTGTTGTATTGCACCGGGAACGACGTCACCGCCGCCACCAGTTTCGACGCCCGCGTCAGCATCCGCGTATTGACGCCGGTTTCGTAGGGCAAGGCGTCGGCGCGCGTGTTGATCGCCATGATGATTTCCTCGAGCGCGGCGTTGCCCGCGCGCTCGCCGATGCCGTTGATGGTGCACTCGACCTGCCGCGCCCCGCCCCGGACGCCGGCCAGAGAATTGGCCACGGCCAGGCCCAGGTCGTTATGGCAATGCACCGAGAAGATCGCCTTGTCGGCGTTGGGCACGCGCTCGCGCACCGTGCGGAACAGGGCTTCGTATTCCGCCGGCGTCGTATAGCCGACCGTATCGGGAATATTGATGGTCGAGGCGCCGGCCCTGATCGCGGCCTCGACGCAGCGGCACAGAAAATCCATCTCCGTGCGCGTTCCGTCCTCGGCCGACCACTCGACGTCCGCGACATGGTTGCGGGCGCGGGTGACGGAGGAGACGATCATCTCCAGCACCTGCTCCGGCTCCATCATCAGCTTGTATTTCATATGGACGGGCGAGGTGGAGATGAAGGTGTGGATGCGCGGCTTGCGCGCCGGCTTCACCGCCTCGGCGCAGCGGTCGATGTCCTTCAGCGCGGCGCGCGACAGGCCGGCGACGCTGGCGTTCTTCAACCGGCGGGCGATCTCCTGCACCGATTCGAAATCGCCCTGCGAGGCGATGGGAAAGCCCGCCTCGATGATGTCGACGCCCATCGCGTCGAGAACGTCGGCGACCTCCAGCTTTTCCTCGAAGGTCATTGAGGCGCCGGGGCATTGCTCACCGTCGCGCAAGGTGGTGTCGAAAACCAGCACGCGGTCCTTGTTGGTGGCGGATTGCGGCTGTTGGGCGTGTTCAGCGGTCATTTCGGAAGTCCTGTCGGGATCGGGCCCGGAATGGGCGTTTCGGGTTCGAAGCTCAAGTCCCCTCAGCGCCAGGGCGAAAGCCCGGACGGCGCTCAGGGGCGGCCAAGAAGCAGAAGGCCCGAAAGCGGCAGGCAGACGCGCGCCGACGCGGCCGGAGCGGCCTCGCGGGTTTTGCGCTGGTCTGTGGCCTTGATGGTCAAGGTCGAAATCCTGCCTTTGCGCCGCGCCCGACGGCGCGCGCTCCATCTTCATAACCGCAAAGGCCGGACGCAGGCAAGCATGTTTCGGCCGGACATGCGCGCACGGGCGGCTTCTTGACCGCACGCCGCCCCTGCGGAAGGATCGCGGCGATTCACGGAGGCCGCCATGATCCGCCCATCCCTTGCCGCCCTCGCCTGTCTTGCGCTCGCCGCCTGCAACAGCCCCGCCTCGCAGGCGCACGCCCCGCAGGCCGCCGCCCCGGCGGCGCCGAGCCCGGTCACGCCCTCCTCGTTCAAACTGCCGGAAGGGTCGGGCTGTTCGCCCGAGATCGCTCGCTGGCAGGCCATTCAGGACAATGACCGCGCCACCGGTCACGTCGGCGAAGCCGTCTACAACCGGATCAGGGGCGAGATCGCCCAGGCCTCCGCCGCCTGTCAGGCCGGCAAGGACGCCGAGGCCCGCGCGCTGGTGCGCGCCTCGCGCGCCCGCCACGGCTATCCCGGCTGAAAGTCCACATTCGCGGCGAGAAAGGCGCGGATGAAGCCCGGCGCCGTCGCGGCGTCGGCGTCGTTGGAGCCGCGGATTGCGAAAAGGCCGTCGAGTTCCGGCCGCGACTCCCGCCCCAGAAAGCTCGCGACGCGCGCGACAAGCGTCGTCGCCGGCGCGGAGCAATCCATTACTTTCATACAGGCGATGGTCGGACCGTCACGCACGACGATCCAGCCGGGCCGCGCCGCGCAATCGGCGGGGCCGAGGCCGGTTTCCTCGCCCAACTCGCGCCACGCGCTCGCATCGAGATCGACAACCCCCTCCTTCAGATCATCGAGATCGGGCGTCCCGGCCGGAAAATACACCTGACCGGCGTTGGCCGTATGCGGACCCATGCGCCCCATCATCCAGGCGCCGTCGCCGGAACGCAACGCCGCCATGGCGAAGATGTTGACGACGGCGGGATCGACGAAGCCGAAATCCTTCCACGCCTGAAAATTGCGGAAGCGCGTGACGAAGGCGCGCGCCTCCAGCGCGTCGCCCGCAAAGCGCGCGTCGCGCATCAGCAGCACCTGCCCGTCGAACAGGCGCGGCCGCGCCGCGATGAGCGCGCGCCAATGCGCGTCGATCGCGTCGGCGCGGGCGCGCGCGAAATCCCAGTCGAAACCCGGATCTTGGCGCACGACGACGCGCGCGACTGCCTTGACGGACGCGCTCATTCCGCCAGCGTTCCCTGCATCACGGTCACGACGCCGCCGCCGATCGAGGCGGCGACGAGCCCGCCGTTGCGAACGATCACTTCCAGCATCATCAGGCTCGGCCGCCCCATTTCAAACCCCTGCTCGACGATCAGCAGATGGTCGCCGTCCTCCGGCTTCTCGAAGCGCATCGCGGCGCCGGCGAAAGCCGCAAGGGCGGAACCGGTCGCCGGATCTTCCGAAATCCCGAGCCTGGGGGCGAACATGCGCGCATGCACATGGCTGCCCTCCAGCATCGTGTCACGGGTGTAAAGCCAGACCGCTCCGCGCCCGATTCCGCCAAACACCCGCTCGAACACCCCCGGCTGCGGCCGCGCCTTGCCGATCGCCTCCAGCCCCGACAACGGCGCGAAGATAAAGGGCGAGCCGGCGGAATAGACGCTCGGGACATGGCCGTCGAAGCCGATGTCGGCGACGGAAAGTCCCAACGCCGCCGCGACGTCTTCCGCCGCCGGCGCCTTGCCCGCCGCCTCCGGCAGGCGCGGCAGCTCGAACGAGGCGCGCAACGCCCGGCCCTTGCGCGCCCGCACCGTGCAATGCACCGGCCCGACGCCCTGCTCCAGCACAACGGCGATGTCGCGCGCGCCGAGCAGGTCGGGCGCGCGCGTCTGCGCCAACAGCGCCGCCGTTCCCACCGTCGGGTGGCCGGCGAAAGGCAGTTCGGACGCCGGCGTGAAGATGCGGATCGCCGCCGTGTTCACCGGATCGCGCGGCTCCCGCACGAACACGGTTTCCGACAGATTGAACTCGCGCGCGATCGCCTGCATGCGGTCGTCGTCGAGCCCATCGCCGTCCAGCACCACCGCCAGCGGATTGCCGGCGAACGGCGTCTCCGTGAACACGTCGAGTATGAAATAGCGCCGCGTCATAGGGGCTCCGCTTGCAACAGAATTGACGGCGTGACGAATTCGTCCTGCGCGGCGACAAGCGCCAGTTCCCCGCCGCCGTCTGCGACCGTGCGGCGCAGCAGGCCGGCGAGCGAGGAGCCCGTCAGCGACAAGGCCTCCCGCGCCCCGCGCCCGCGCAGCAGATGCGCCAGAAACAGCGCCGCCGTCACGTCGCCCGCGCCGTGGAAGGAAGCGTCGAGCCTCGGCGTGCGCAACAGATAGAGCCCCCGCGCGTCGCAGGCCGCCATGTCGAGAAACCCCTCCGGCGTCTCGGCCGTGACCAGCGAGGTCGCCAGCGCGCAACCTGGCCCCCGCCCGAGCACATGCGCCAGCGCCGCGCGCAGGGCGGAATGATCGCGCGCTTCGCGTCCGGCCAACAGCTCCAGTTCGAAATGATTGGGTGTGATCACATCGGCGACGGCCAGCGCCCGCTCCTTGAAGAAACCCGGCACGCCGTCGCGCACGAAAATCCCGCGCCCGACATCGCCCATCACCGGGTCGCAGCAATAAAGTGCGCGCGGATTCGCCGCCTTGACCACCGCGACCGCCCGCAACACCGCCGCGCCGGTCTCCGGCGCGCCGACATAGCCCGACAGCGCGGCGTCGCATCGCGCCAGCGCGCCGCGTTCAGCCAGCCCCGCGACGCTGGCGTCGATCAGCGCCGGCGTGAAAACCTCGCCGCGCGGCGCGCCATAGCCGGTATGGTGCGCGAAATGCACCGTATGGATCGGCCACACCCCGAAGCCGAGCCGCTGCATCGGAAAAACTGCCGCCGAATTGCCGACATGGCCGTAAACGACGTGCGACTGGATCGACAGAACATTCATGGGCGCGGCAACGCCAGTTCGATCGTCACGGGGCAATGGTCGCTTGCTTTTGGCCGGTCCCAGCCGATGCGCGGAAAGCGCGGCGCATCGACGAGGCGCGGCACCCGCAGCGGCTGCCCGCGCCGCTCGATCTCGGGCAGCGCGTGCGGATTGGCGGCGGCCAAAGCCGGCGACAGGCAGATGTAGTCAAGCTGCACATAGGCGTCGCCGCCGGTGTAATAATGCGTCCAGCGCTCCTGCGGCGCCAGCCGTTCGACGACATTGACGCAAAAGCCGTCGGCGAACAGGGGCGCGAGCGCCGAATGGCGCGCCGCCACGCCCTCGACGACCAGAAAGTCGTTGAAATCGCCGCAGATCGCCCAATTGGCCTGCGCCACGTCCGCGCCGAAGCGCCGCTCGACCAGCCGCCGCACGGCCCAGACCTCGGCCGCGCGCACGGCCTGCGTGTCAGCGCGGCCGTCGCCGCCGGAGGCCGCCGGCTGCATCGATTTGAAATGGCAGACGAACAGCGTCAGCGGCGCGCCGTCATGCTCCGTCTCCACCATCAGGCAGTCGCGCTTGAACAGGCGCTGCGTCCGCGCCGCGCCCTGCGCCTCCAGCGCCGCCCAATCGAGCGGCGCGTCGGCGACGAATTCATAGGTTAGCGCCGCGTTGGACACGGCCCGGAACGGCGCCCGCGCCATGACGCCGACATCGATGCCGCGGGAATCGTTGCCCTCGCCGACATGGCGGTGGTCATAGAAAAACGTCGGCGACAGGGCGTCGCGCGCGGCGGCGTCCATGCCCCTCGTCGCGATGGCGAAGGCCTGCCGCAGCACCGGCTTGAGATAACCTTCGTAGAACACGTCCAGCGCCCCGGCGCTGTCGACCTCCTGCACGCAGACGATGTCGGCGCGCGTCGCGGCGATGGCCAACGCCGTCAATTGCCGCATATCGTCGGAGGCCACGGCCTCGAACGCCATGCGCGCCAGCTCATAGTCGCGCCGGTCCTCGATGGCGTAGCCGCCGACCAGCCGCCGCGCCCGGGCCACCCGGCCGAGAAAGTCGAACCGGGAATAAAGATTTTCGAGATTGAACGTGGCGAGCCGCAGACCCATGCCCGCGATCATACAGCCAATGCGCGAGTCGCGAAGACGCCGCGCCGGCGATTTCGACGCTGGCGCACGGCGCGCGCGGCGATATGCTGACCCTGGGGAAGCGGAGCGCGCCATGACGAAATCGCCCAACGCCATCGACTATGTCGAACTGCCCGCCGCCGGGCCCTCCGGCGTCGCCGCCGCCAGGGCCTTCTACGGCGCGGCCTTCGGCTGGACGTTCAAGGACTGGGGCGATGATTACATCGACACGCGCGACAGCGGAATCGGCGCCGGCGTCAACGGCGAGGCCGGACATCGCGCGACGGCGCCGCTGGTCGTCATCTACGCCGCCGGCCTCGAAGGCGCGCGCGAAAAAGTGGTCGCCGCCGGCGGAACCGTGACGCGCGACATTTTCGCCTTCCCCGGCGGCCGCCGCTTCCACTTCCGCGATCCCGCCGGCAACGAGTTGGCCGTCTGGTCGGAGAGGTGACGGCATGACGAACCTCCGCCTCAAACGCGCCTACGACCCGCCCGCGTCCGACGACGGCCGCCGCGTGCTGGTCGATCGGCTCTGGCCGCGCGGCATGTCGAAAGAGGCGGCGAAGATCGACCATTGGGCCAGGGACGCCTCCCCCAGCACCGCCCTGCGCAAGGAGTTTCACGGCCATCCCGACCGCTGGGACGAATTTCGCGCCGCCTACGCGCTGGAGCTGGCCCAAGAGCCCGCCCGCTCGGCCGCGCTGGCGATCAGGGCCGAGGCGGCGAAAGGCGTCGTGACGCTGCTCTATGCGGCCAAGGACGAAAGCCGCAACAATGCCGTGGCGCTGCGGCAATGGCTGAATTGGGTTGCCAATTGAGACAAAATTCGGGGGTTGAAAAATCTCGTCACAGGTATTCAAATTGAATGTAGATTTAAACTGAGCATTGAACTGAGATTAAGTTAATCTCGGTTTTTGTCAATTATATCAGAGGTTAAGATGGCAGATTTAGCTTCCCAGCCGACTTCAGTCCAGTCTCTTTATAATTGGTATCGGGAAGAAAAATTATTTGTAAATCGGCAATTATCACCTTGACGTAGCACACCCCATATGTTGTAATTCTCGGACTGGAGCCAAGAGCCATGTCCGACCTGTCCAATCCGATCTTTCACGATGAAGCCAAAGCCCGCGAGTGGCTTGAGGCGCGGGTTTGGGCGAATGGTCGCGTTTGCCCGCATTGCGGCATGGTTGATCAGTCAACGCTGATGAAGGGCAAGACAACGCGCCCCGGCCTTTACCAGTGCAACGCCTGCCGCCAGCCCTTCACCGTGACCGTTGGCACGCTGTACGAGCGCTCCAAGGTTCCACTGCATACGTGGCTGGCCGTGACGCACCTCATGATGGCTTCCAAGAAGGGCATGAGCGCGCTTCAGATAAGCCGCATGATCGGCAAGCCGTATAAGACCGTTTGGTTCTTGTGCCATCGCATTCGCGAGTCGCTTCGCGTTGTCGATCCCGGCTTGCTTGGCGGTCCGAACTCACCCGTCGAAGCGGACGAAACCTTTGTTGGCGGGAAGGCCAAGAACCGCGCTTTCCGCGAACCGGCGCCGAAGAAAGCAGTTTTCGCTTTGGTCGCGCGCGACGGTCATGTGCGTTCGTTTCATGTGGCGAACGTGACGGGCAAGACGCTGCGCCCGATCATCACGGCAAACGTCGATAAGGCATCCGTCCTGATGACCGACGAAGCGCCGGTCTACAAGCGCCCGGGCAAGACCTTTGCCAATCATCTGTCCGTCAATCACTCGGCTGACGAGTACGTGCGCCTCGGCTCTTACGTCCATATCAATACAGCTGAGAACTTTTTCAGCATCGTGAAGCGCGGTGTGACCGGCTCGTTCCATCACGTTTCCGAGGCGCATCTGCATCGCTACATGATCGAATTCGATTACCGCTACAACACGCGCAACATGAAAGATTTCGAGCGCTTTTCCGCGAGCATTCCGGGCATCGTCGGCAAGCGCTTGACCTATCGGCGCGCTAACGCGGGTGCATAAATTCAGGAAGCCGGCTTTTGCTTTCGTGCGCTGGCGCGCTCGTCAGAAGAAGCATTAGGCTTATCAGTGGCCCGATGTTTCGGGCCACTTTTGATGGCGGCGTCCACCGCGCGTTCAAACCGTTTCCACCCGTCTGGCGTTCCGGTTTCCGGTTTTTGCGTTTTCATTGCAGCACTCCGACTGCCCCAACAGCTTCTCGGACGATCCTTTGAACAGCCTGCCCTTCGTCGTGGCGAAAGACAGGAAGTGCGCTCAAGCGATTTGAGGCGCGCTGGCGAAGCTTGGATGTAATCGAACTATCGCCTTCCAACAAGGCGATTACGGAAAGCGCGTCTCTGGACTCGTACAGCGCCGCCATCTGCAAAAATATAGCATCATTCACGCGCTGCGCGGACTGCGCGAGGAATATCGCAACCGGGTCTCGGTTCGGCGCTCTTATGACCAAGTCAGGCTTGACCTCATTCAGATGGTCATTAACGACCGTATCCTCGTCGATCCTAGCGCGATTGCCGATGGCCTCTCGAATGCGTTTCTTGGCGTCGTCCTTGAAGGCGCTTTCGACATGCTCTTGGCTCAGAAGCAAAAAGTCAGATAGGCGCAACAGCAGCGCGGCAAACCCGATCGCCGTCCTTGCAATCTCGTGTTCCGGAATGTCCGGTGTGCGGATCACGGCCTCGTCGGCATCATATTGAGCGCCGTACTCATCTAGAATCGTCGCAAACGCCTTCTGACGGGTCTGCGTGTCGAAATCGACGCCGGCCGCCTCCAGGTACGGAATAGTCGTTCCGTCGTCCTCGATATGCGCTAGGCCGCTCTCAACAGGGTTCTTAATGACGTAAAAGCCAATTGCGTCGCCATCTGAACGACGGAACGCAGTGCCTATAGCGAGGCCGGCCGGGACCTCCCTAACGCGAATTTCGTCACAAAAGGCCCTGCAAATCTGGTCTTTCATAGCAGCGAGCCTTCTACCTCGATCCCATAGCACTTGAACGCAAACCGCCGCGCCGACAATTCGTCTTTGATCTGAAAATCCTGGCGAGTGTGAGTCCGCTTCGCGTGTGGGATGCGTTTAACCCACGGCCCTCTCATATACCCATTCGGCACCTTTGCGAGGTTGTCGCAGGCAGCGTGACAATGCCAGCCTGGCTCCGATGGGTGATATTCGTATGAGCAGAGGACACGCAGCGCACCTGCGCCAACCGCCCCGAGGATCGCCTCAAACTTCTGCTTCGCGAAATTAAAAACGACCAACACCTTGCACTCAACGCCGAGCGCCATAAACGAGATGACGCACCAGCGATAAGAATTTCCGAGCCCATAGGCTTGTTTTGCAATAGGGAAATCCGCCTTCGGAACCTTCCCGGAATGCCACGCGCCGACCTTAATATCCGATTTTGGCGCCTGAACGATGCGCCTAAGCCTGATCGTCACCTGAAATCTCCCGTGCGACCCTGCACGGTAAGCTACATCAGGTTAATACTATGTCAACGTGATAATTGCCGATTCAGGCATGTTTGTAAAAATTAACAAGACAATTTGTGCAATTGGAAATATCGGCCCAGACAGTCATGGCAAGATAATTATTGGTGTCGCGGACAAGGAGTCGCTCAAAAATCAAATTGAGGCGCAATTTTCAATTTGCGCAAAAAAAATAGGAAAAAAGTATGTTGTTGGAGTTTCTCGTGAAGCTGGCGCGCTCGGAATTGATATAGCTAGTTATTTTTCTAAAATAAAAAATGAAATAAAAAAATCAGCATTGTCAAATAATATTAAAAGTGATGTTCTTGCAAATATTGAATTTCACGATTTTTATGGCCTTGGCATTATCGTTGTGGCGGTGCCAAGTCAGAAAAGTGTGGCGTATTTAGGCGATGATATTTATTATCGCGAGGCGGATAGCACAAAAAAGGCGGTTGGAGCTAAGCATATCGCTGCGATAGTAGGGCGATTTAAATGATGTTAGCGATCGAACGGGGAACGTTGGCTCCCCGCTTGACGCGCCCCCACGGCCTCCGCTACAACTTCGTCATCTTTGCAAAAGGGACGACAGCCTTGATCCGCAGCATTCTCGTAATCCAAGCGCCAGAGACGGGACGGGCCTGAGAGCCCGAATTCCGGCGCTGGCGCTCAACCCGAGGTCCCTTTCAGGGGCCTTTTTTGTTGCCCGCTTTCCCGGTAAAGAACCGACGACCGAAACGGAGAGACCCCAATGTCGAAACAGATGACCGGCGCGGAAATGGTGGTGCAGGCGCTGAAGGATCAGGGCGTCGACACGTTGTTCGGCTATCCCGGCGGCGCCATCCTGCCGATTTACGACGCCCTGTTCGCGCAGGACAAGGTGAAGCATATTCTCGTGCGCCACGAGCAGGCCGCCGCCCATGCGGCCGAGGGCTATGCCCGCTCCTCCGGCAAGGTCGGCGTGCTGCTCGTCACCTCCGGCCCCGGCGCCACCAACGCCGTGACCGGCCTGACCGACGCCCTGATGGACTCGATCCCGGTCGTTTGCTTCACCGGCCAGGTGCCGACGCATCTCATCGGCTCGGACGCCTTCCAGGAGGCCGATACGGTCGGCATCACCCGCCATTGCACCAAGCACAATTATCTGGTGAAGCGGATCGAAGATTTGCCGCGCGTTATTCACGAGGCGTTCTACGTCGCCCAGGCCGGCCGCCCAGGCCCGGTCGTCATCGACATTCCGAAGGATGTGCAGTTCGCCACGGGCGCCTATGCCGGCCCCAAGAACATCGAGCACAAGACCTACAAGCCGAAGATCAAGGGCGACCTGTCGAAGATCAAGCAGGCCATTTCGATGATGGCCAGGGCCAGGCGGCCGATCTTCTACACCGGCGGCGGCGTCATCAATTCCGGCCGCGTCGCCTCGACGCTGCTGCGCGAGCTGGTGCAACTGACCAATTTCCCCATCACCTCGACGTTGATGGGGCTGGGCGCCTATCCGGCCTCGGGCAAGAACTGGCTCGGCATGCTCGGTATGCACGGCTCCTACGAAGCCAACAACGCGATGCACGATTGCGATCTGATGATCTGCGTCGGCGCGCGCTTCGACGACCGCATCACCGGACGCCTCGACGCCTTCTCGCCCGGCTCGAAGAAGATTCACATCGACATCGACCCGTCCTCGATCAACAAGAACGTCGCCGTCGACCTCGGCATCGTCGGCGATTGCGGCCATGTGCTCGAGGACATGGTGCGCCTGTGGCGCTCCGAGAGCCACGCCACCGACAAGAAGGCGCTGGAAGGCTGGTGGGCGAAGATCGACGGCTGGCGCGCCCGCAAGTCGTTCGGCTTCCGCAATTCCGACAAGACCATCAAGCCGCAATACGCGGTGCAGCGTCTTTACGAACTGACCAAAGGGCCGAAGACCTTCATCACCACCGAGGTCGGCCAGCATCAGATGTGGGCGGCCCAGCATTATCATTTCGAGGAGCCGAACCGCTGGATGACCTCGGGCGGCCTCGGCACGATGGGCTACGGCCTGCCCGCCGCCATCGGCGCCCAGCTCGCCAATCCCGGCGCGCTGGTCATCGACATCGCCGGCGAGGCGTCCATCCTGATGAACATCCAGGAGATGTCGACGGCGATGCAATATCGCACGCCGGTCAAGATCTTCATCCTCAACAACGAATACATGGGCATGGTGCGCCAGTGGCAGGAGCTGCTGCACGGCGGGCGCTATTCCTCATCCTATTCGGAGGCGTTGCCGGATTTCGTGAAACTCGCGGAAGCCTATGGCGCCAGGGGCATCCGCTGCTCCGACCCCGCCGATCTTGACCGCGCCATCAGGGAAATGATCGACCATCCCGGCCCGGTCATCTTCGATTGCGTCGTCGACAAGCTGGAGAACTGCCTGCCGATGATCCCCTCGGGCAAGGCGCACAACGACATGATCCTGCCCGACTTCGACGCGGACATCGGCAAGGTCATCGACGACAAGGGCAAGATGCTGGTGTGAGGCGGGCTATCCCTCTCCCGGCGGGAAGGGGGCGGCTCGCATGCGCCGGGGTGAGGGGTTGCGCGGTTTTCGGGTTTGCGCGAACCGGGTTGCTGTGGCCCGCGCCGGCGCCGTCATCCGGCGGCTTCGCCTCGGCCTTCTCCCCAGGGAGAAGGTCCAGGCGTTACAAAGAGGTCTTGGATGAGCACGGATCGCGAGGCTTTTGCTCAGGACTGGATCGAGGCGTGGAACGCGCACGATCTCGAACGCATCCTGTCGCATTACGCCGAGGATGTCGTGCTGACCTCGCCAATCGCGGCGCGGCGCCTGGGCGATCCGCGCGGGACCGTGCGCGGCAAGGCGGCGCTGCGCGATTATTTCGCGGCGGGGCTGGCGGCGCGGCCTGACCTGCGTTTCGCGCTGCGGCGCGCGCATCACGGCGTCGGCAGCCTCTGCCTCGCCTATGAAACCGGCGACGGGCGGCGCGCCGCCGAACTGATGGAATTCAACGACGCGGGCGAGGTGTCGCGCGTCGTGGCGACTTATGCGTCATGAAGGACAGAACGATGAACGCTCCCGCTTCTCCTCCGTCTCCCTATTCTTCGGCGACGATCAAATCCAATGTCGAGACGCACACCCTGTCGGTGCTGGTCGACAACGAGCCCGGCGTGCTCGCCCGCGTCGTCGGCCTGTTCTCCGGTCGCGGCTATAATATCGAGAGCCTGACGGTCGCCGAAGTGGCGCATGGCGAGCATCTGTCGCGCATCACCATCGTCACCTCGGGCACCCCCGAGGCCATCGAGCAGATCCGCAATCAGCTCGACCGCATCGTGCCGGTCCATCGCGTCACCGATCTGACGCTCACCGGCCGCTCCATCGAGCGCGAACTGGCGATGGTGAAGGTGAAGGGCAAGGGCGACAATCGCGTCGAGGCGCTGCGCCTCGCCGACGCCTTTCGCGCCAAGGTCATCGACGCCACGCTGGAGAGCTTCGTCTTCGAACTCACCGGCGCGCCGAAGAAGATCGACGATTTCGTCGAGCTGATGCGCCCCGTCGGCCTCGTCGACGTGTCCCGCACCGGCGTGGCCGCCATCGCCCGCGGGCCCGACGCTCTTTGAGCGATTGGGCCGTTCGCGGCCTCGGCGCCTTCTATCTCGCCGGCGGCGTCATGGTGATGGCGGCGCTGGCGAAAGGCCGCCTCGCCGAGGCGATGCTCGAGGCCTTGTCCGGCGGCACGCGGACGAAGCATCGCGTCCGCTTCCTCCTGCTCGCGGCCGGCGCGGTCCTGACCGCGACGAGCGGCCTCGCGGCTTTGACGCTGAGCCGCTGGACCGTCGCGTTGATGCTCGCCAATGTCGCGATGCAGGGCCTCTGGCTCGCGTGGGCGCATCGCCATTTTCCGCCCGGGGACGAGGACGACGCGCTCGGCCGACGGCGCACGATCAACGCCGCCGTCGGTTTTCTCGCGGCGACCGTCATCGTTCTGTGGCTTCAGCGCTCGGGCCAGGTCCGCCTGGACGGCGGCGGCTGGAGCGAGGCGGCGCTGGCTGCGCTCGCGCTGGCCATGACGGTCTGGACCGCCCGCGTCTGGAGCGAGGGCGGCCTGGGCCCGGGCGTCCGGGCGATCGGGACGGACGCGGAGGAGAATGAGCCCCCCGCCTTCGACCCTCCCTGCAACGTCCGCCTTGAACCCGCCTTCGGTTGCTGGCCGCTATGGGATCAGGACACGGGCCGCAACGTCGATCCTGCCAACCTTGGCCTGCCGCAAGCGCTGGTCGATCGCGTCCGCGCCTTCGAGGACGCGACGCTCGACGCGACCGACGCCGATCATCCCGACGGGCCGACGATCGTGGACAAGGCCGCGCGCGGCCGGCTTGAGACGGAAGCGGCCGCGATCTGCCACGCGCTTGCCGAAATTTACGGCGGAGACAACGTCTGCTGGCGTCTGCCGGGCGACGGCTGAGGCGCGGAAAATCGGCCAGGCGCCGCTTTTCCGCGCCTTGCCGCTTGACCCCGGACGCGCTTCGGCCTTTAAGCGCCTCCGGATCGCCAGACATTCCAGTCACACCGAGGGGACATCATGCGCGTTTATTATGATCGGGACGCCGACATCAATCTGATCAAGGGCAAGAAGGTCGTCATCGTCGGCTACGGCTCGCAGGGCCGGGCCCATGCGATGAACCTGCGCGATTCCGGCGTCAAGGACATTCGCGTCGCCCTGCGGCCGGATTCGACCACCGCCGCCAAGGTCAAGGCCGACGGCATCGAGGTGATGACCGTCGCCGACGCGGCCAAATGGGCCGACCTGATGATGATGGCGACGCCTGACGAATTGCAGGCCGACATCTACAAGAGCGAAATCGCCGGCAACATCCGCGACGGCGCCGCCATCGCCTTTGCGCACGGCCTCAATGTGCATTTCGGCCTCATCGAACCGAAGAAGACCGTCGACGTCATCATGATCGCGCCGAAGGGCCCCGGCCACACGGTGCGCGGCGAATATCAGAAGGGCGGCGGCGTGCCGTGCCTGATCGCCATCCATCAGGACGCCTCCGGCAACGCGCATGATCTCGCCCTCTCCTACGCCTGCGGCGTCGGCGGCGGCCGCTCGGGCGTCATCGAAACCAATTTCCGCGAAGAGTGCGAGACCGATCTGTTCGGCGAGCAGGTCGTGCTTTGCGGCGGCCTGGTCGAGTTGATCCGCGCCGGCTTCGAGACGCTGGTGGAAGCCGGCTACGCGCCGGAAATGGCCTATTTCGAGTGCCTGCACGAAGTGAAGCTGATCGTCGACCTCATCTACGAGGGCGGCATCGCCAACATGAACTACTCGATCTCGAACACCGCCGAATGGGGCGAATACGTCACCGGCCCGCGCATCATCACCGACGAGACCAAGGCCGAGATGAAGCGCGTCCTGAAGGACATCCAGACCGGCAAATTCACCTCCGACTGGATGCAGGAATATCGCGCCGGCGCCGCCCGCTTCAAGGGCATCCGTCGCGTCAACGACGCCCACCAGATCGAGGCCGTCGGCGAGAAGCTGCGCGCCATGATGCCGTGGATCGCCAAGAACAAGCTGGTCGACAAGGCCAGGAACTGATCGTCCTCGCCCGGCGCCCGCGCGGCGTCGGATCGCGCGCATCCCGCCGCCCGCGACACTTGTCGCGGGCGGCTTTGTTTTGGCGCGGATCAGATCGAAAAACGCGCCGCGTCCTGCAGGTCGAGCCACCGAAAGCCCGGCAACTGATGCCGCGCGAAGGTGAATTGCCGCCTGGCGTAGGCGCGCGTGTCGCGCTGGCCGCGGGCGACGGCCTCCTCCCGCGAAACCTCGCCGCGCAGAAAAGCCGTCAGCCCCGGCGCGCCATGCGCCCGCATGATCGGCAGCGCCGGATCGAGCCCGCGCGCGGCGAGGCGCGAAACCTCGTCAAGCGCGCCCTCGTCCATCATCGCCTCGAACCGCGCGTCGATGCGCGCGGCGAGCGCCGCCCGCTCCGGGGCCAGAAACAGGCAGAGGCATTGTGACGCATCGAGCAACGGCGCCCGTCGCGCGCCCTGAAACGTCGTCAGCGATGCGCCCGTGGCCGCGAACACCTCCAGCGCACGGAGAATGCGCTGCGGATCGGACGGACGCAGCCGCGCCGCGCTCGCCGGATCGCAAGCCGCCAGCCGCGCGTGCAGGATTTCGGGCGCGACGCCCTCGGCCTCCCCCCGCACCCGCGCCCGCACGTCGTCCGGCACCGGCGGAATGTCGGACAGCCCTTGCGTCATCGCCTTGAAATACAGGCCCGTGCCGCCGGCGAAGACCGGCGTGACGCCGTCGGCGCGCGCCGCGTCGAGTTCACGCCCCGCATCGGCCAGCCATTTGCCGACGGAATAATTCACCGCCCCGTCGACATGGCCGAACAGCCGGTGCGGAACGCGCGCCTCCTCCTCGCGCGTCGGCCGCGCCGTCAGCACGCGCAGGTCGGCGTAGACCTGCATGGAATCGGCGTTGACGACGCGCCCGCCGATCTGTTCGGCGAGGCGGATCGCCAATGCGGACTTGCCGCTCGCCGTCGGTCCTGCGATGAGGATGGCCGAATACATGTGACGCTCCGGGCCGCTCCGGGGCCCCGCGCCGGAATCGCACGCCATGACCTATGTCGCAACCCTCGTCGCCGCTTCGGACGCCCACGCGCTCACCGACGACATGGTGGAGGCGGTCGCCGAATGTCTGCCCGGCGCCGCGCCGCGCTGGCTCGACGCCGGCGCGGCTGCCGACATTTTCTTCGCCGCCGGAGAGTTGCCCGATCTCGGCTTCGAGGGCGAGCGCGCCGTGCTGCGCGCCATGACGCAGGATCTGCGCGCCACGCTCGACCATGCGCCTGTCGACATCATCCTCCAGCCCGCCGCCCATCGCCGCAAGAAGCTGTTTCTGGCCGATATGGATTCGACCATGATCGGTCAGGAATGCATCGACGAACTGGCGGCCGAAGTCGGCCTGAAGCAGCATGTCGCGGAGATCACCGAACGCGCCATGCGCGGCGAACTCGAATTCGAGCCGGCCCTGCGCGAGCGCGTGGCGCTGCTGAAAGGCCTGCCCGAGAGCGTGGTGGACAAGGTCATCGCCGAGCGCGTCACGCTGACGCCCGGCGCCCGTGCGCTGGTGCGTACCATGCGCGCCCACGGCGCCCGCACGGCGCTGGTGTCGGGCGGTTTTACCCTGTTCACGCAGCGCGTCGCCGACATGATCGGCTTCGACGAGAACCGCGCCAATCATCTGATCGTCGAAAACGCCGCCTTCGCCGGCCGCGTCGAGGAGCCCATTCTCGGCAAGCAGGCCAAGCTCGACGCCCTGCTCGACCTGACGGCGCGTCTTGGCCTGGACCCGCGCGACACGATGGCCGCCGGCGACGGCGCCAACGATCTGGCGATGCTGCAGCGCGCCGGCCTCGGCGTCGCCTATCACGCCAAGCCCGCCGTCGCCGCCGCCGCGCACGCCCGCATCGACCACGGCGACCTCACCGCCCTGCTCTACGCGCAAGGCTATCGGCGCGCGGATTTCGTGGAATAGGGTCTCACGCCATTTCAACCGGAAACGGCGTGCGCTCCCAATATTTTTCGAGCTTCATCGCCTTCACCGACCACGCCTCCCATTCGTGCAGCAAGGCGGCGACTCCAGCCCTGTCGCGGGCGTCGATGCGCGGCGCAAGGTCGCGCAGAATGCGCGCCCGATCCTGTTCCGACGCCGGCGCCATCAGGCCTTTTCGGGGGCCTCTGAGCCCGGCGAGAAGCGCGTCGCAGGACTCGAAATTTCCGAGCGAGGCGTCAACGATAAGCTTGTTGAGGCGGTCATACTGCAAGGGCGGCCCGTTGCGCATCACTCTGGCGAATTCGACGAAGTCGGCGATGGTCCGGATCGACCGCAAGGTCGGCAGAGCCTCATGTTCGACCGAGGTCTTCAGGAGGTGCGGCAGTTTGGCGTCTCGATGGCCCAAAAACTTGGAGACCGACAATAAATCTGGTGGCCCCGATTGAAAGTCAATCCGTTGCAGAGGTCGAAGAGAAAGACAGCCGCCCACCGCACGACGAAATCGTCCTTCGAGCTCGATCCAGGTGTACGCCGCGCAGAATATGATGAACCGGCTTGATGGCGAGCATCCGCCCGACCAGCACAAGATCGTCATGCGCCGCCAACAGCGGCGCGACGATTTTTCTGACATCGGCGACGGTCGTCATCGAAACGGCCTCACTTCCGTGATGATGACGCGGGTGATCGCTCCATAAGACATTTCTACAGTCGCGGCTATCTCCTGCATGCGTGCGGACGACAAGCCGCTTCGACCTGTTCTAATATCATAAACGCAGGCCTCATTTATAACGATTATTTTCCTACAATCCGAAATCTCCAAACTGCATGTATTCCGGCGCCGGCGCCCCTATGATCGGCGCTTCCCGACTCGGCAGCCCGAAGGACATCATGACGACCGGCTTTTCCGCCGCCCATTACAAGGAGATCCTGCTGTTCCTGACGACGGCGGGCATTGTCGTGCCGTTGTTCCGCCGCTTGCGCGTCAGCCCGGTTCTCGGGTTTCTCGCCGCCGGCGTCGCCATCGGGCCCTTCGCCCTGGGCAAGCTTTCGGCCGTTTTCCCGCCATTGCGCGCCTTGTCACTCGAGCATGTCGAGGAAATCGCGCCGGTGGCCGAGTTCGGCGTCGTCTTTCTGCTGTTCATGATCGGGCTGGAATTGTCGTTCGAGCGCCTTGCCCGCATGCGCAAGCTTGTGTTCGGGTTCGGGTCGTTGCAGGTCTTGTCCTGCGTGCTGGTTCTTGGCGCGGCCGCCGTCCTGATGGGCCAGACCCCATCCGCCGCCGCCGTGCTCGCCAGCGCCGCCGCCCTGTCCTCCACCGCCATCGCCATTCCCGAACTGGTCGATCGCAAGCGCCTCAAGACCGCCGCCGGCCGCACGATCTTTTCCGTGCTGCTGTTTCAGGATTTGCTGGTCGCGCCGCTGCTGTTCATGGTGTCGATTCTCGGCGCGCGCGTCAGCGCCGGCTCGGGCCTCGGCGCCGGGCCGCTTTATGCGCTGCTGCCGGCCGCCATCACGCTCGCGCTCATCATCGGCGTCGGCCGCCTGCTGCTGCGGCCGCTGTTCCATCAGGTGGCGCTGACGCGCTCGACCGAATTGTTCATGGCCGCCTGCCTGCTGGTCGTCATCGGCGCCGGCGTTGTCGCGGCGGCGGCGGGGCTTTCGATGGCGCTCGGCGCCTTCATCGCCGGCCTGCTGCTGGCGGAAACGGAGTTCCGCCGCGAGATCGAGGTGACGATCGAGCCGTTCAAGGGCCTGCTGCTCGGCCTGTTCTTCGTCTCCATCGGCGCCAGCCTCGATCTGTCGCGCGTCTGGGCGGCGCCGTTGCAAACGCTCGGGCTGGCGCTGGGCCTCGTCGCCCTGAAGGGCCTGGTGATCTACCTTTCGGCGCGGCTGATGAAGTTTTCCATGGCCGTCTCGCGCGAGACGGCCGCGCTGCTCGCGCCGGGCGGCGAATTCGCCTTCGTCATGATCGCAGCCGCCATCGCCGCCAGGGTCGTGCCCGCCGACATCGGCCAGACGACAATGGTGGCCGTCACCCTGTCGATGTTCGCGCTGCCGCCGCTGGCCAGCCTCGCCCAGCGCCTCGCGCCCGCGAAGGTCGAGGCCGGCGTCGATCTCGCGCCCGCGCCAACGCCGGAGGATTCGCCCAGCCGCGTGCTGATCGTCGGCTATGGCCGCGTCGGCCGGCTCGTGGGACAGATGTTGGCGCGTCACAACATCGATTTCGTCGCCTGCGATGGCGACGCCCGCGTCGTCTCGCTGGAGCGCAAGGGCGGCGCGCCGGTCTATTGGGGCAACGCCAGCCGCGTCGAATTTCTGGAGAAAATGGGTCTGGCGAAAGCCCGCGCGCTGGTGGTCACCATGAACGCGCCCCGCGCCATCGAGGAGATTGTCGCCCGCGCCCGCGAGGCGCGCCCCGACCTCACCATCATCGCCCGCGCGCGCGACGCGCATCACGCCACGCTGCTCTACAAGCTCGGCGTCACCGACGCCATTCCCGAAACGATCGAGGCGAGCCTGCAATTGTCCGAGGCCGTGCTCGTCGATATCGGCGTCCCCATGGGCTATGTCATCGCCTCCATCCACGAAAAGCGCGACGAGTTCCGCAAGATCCTGCGCCCCGCCGGTCCGGAGGCCAGCCCGCGCTCCGCCATGCGCCTGTCGACGCGCGTCAGGGACATGGGCAAGCCGAAGAAGTCCGATCCCGACACGGCAAAGAAAACGCCGGAGGCGGAGGCCCCCGGCGCGATGTCATGACGTCCCGGATGACGGTTCAGTTCAGCGGCACGACGACGAAGCGCACGTCGCCGCCGGCGTTGGCGACAAGCAGCAGCGCGGTCTTCTTGCCCGCGTCCTTCAGGGCCCTGGCGCGGGCCGAGAGCGCTTCGACGTTGCTCACCGGCTCCTGATTGATTTCAACCACCACATCCCCCGCCTGAACCTTCTCGGAGGCGGCCGACTCGCGGTCGACGCCGGTCACGACAACGCCGAGCTTCACCGAATCCTTGATCTGGTACTTCTGTCGGGCCGTATCGCTGAGAGGCGAAAGCGACATGCCGAGCAGCTTCTGCGGCGTGGCCTTCTCGCCGCCATTGGCGTCGGCGTTGTTGCCTTTGTCGCCGCGCGCCGCGAGCTTCTCGCCGTCTTCAAGCCGGCCGAGGGTGACGGATTTCGTCACTTCCTTCCCGTCGCGCATCACGATGACGTCCACTGCCTTGCCCACCGGCGTCGCGGCGACGATCTTCGGCAGATCACGCGATTCCTTCACGTCGCGTCCGTCGAATCTGACGATCACGTCGCCCGTCTTGAGCCCCGCCGGCCTGGCCGGCCCCTTTTCGTCGATGCCGGCGACAAGCGCGCCGCGCGCCTTGCCGAGCCCGAGGCTGTCGGCGATCGAATCGTCGACATTCTGGATGCGCACGCCGAGCCAGCCGCGCCGCGTCTCGCCGAACTCGCGCAATTGGCTGATCACCGGCAGGACCGTCGAGGACGGAGATGCGAAGCCGATGCCGATCGAGCCCCCGGACGGCGAAAGAATGGCCGTGTTGACGCCGATGACCTCGCCGGCCATGTTGAACAGCGGCCCGCCGGAATTGCCCTTGTTGATCGAGGCGTCGGTCTGCAGGTAATTGTCGTAGGGTCCGCTGTCGATGTTGCGGTTGCGCGCCGAGACGATGCCGGCCGTCACCGTGCCGCCGAGGCCGAACGGATTGCCGACGGCCATCACCCAATCGCCGACGCGCATCTTGTCGCTGTCGCCGAAATTGACGGCCTTCAGAGGCTTCTCCGGCTTCACGCGCAGCACCGCCACGTCCACCTTGGCGTCGCGGCCGAGAATTTCGGCCTTCAGCTTCTGCCCGTCGTTGAAGATCACCGTCACCTCGCTCGCATCGGCGACGACGTGATTGTTGGTGACGACGATGCCGGAGGGGTCGATGACGAAGCCGGAGCCAAGCGAATTCGATTTGCGCGAGCGCGGCGCCTCTTCGCCTTGCCCGTGCGGACTACGCTGCCCGCGGCGCTTGAAGAACTCCTCGAACAGATCGTCAAACGGCGTGCCGCCCGGCCCCATCTGCGGAAAGCCCTGCGGCCGCCGCTCCTCGACCTTTTGGGTCGCGGAGATGTTGACCACCGCGTCGCTGACCGATTCGGCGAGATCGGCGAAGGAGTCCGGCGCGCGCGCCTGCGCCGCCTGCGGCGCAAGAATCGCCGGCGCGGCGGCGGCGGTCGCCAGCGCCAACGCCATCATGCCGGCGCGCGCCAGCGGGAAACGGTTCAGAGCAGCCATGTCATATTCCCCTGCCCGGGGCGGTCGGGCCGCCCGCGAATGACTTACGCGATTGGACGCCACGAGCGGGGCCGCATTGCGGCGGCCCCGCTCTTTTTCGGATCAGCGCGTCGCGGCGGGCGTCTGCGCCGAATTGAAATAACGGAAGAACTCCGATTTCGGGCTCATCAACATGCGGGTCGAACCGGCCTTGAAGCTGGAATCATAGGCTTGCATCGACCGGTAGAAGGCGAAGAAATCCGCGTCCTTACCGTAGGCCTCCGCGAAGATGCGGTTGCGCTCGCCCTCGCCCTCGCCGCGGATCTGATCGGATTTTTTCGTTGCCTCGGCGCGGATGATCGTCGCTTCGCGATCGGCCCTGGAGCGAATTTCCTGGCTCGCCTGCTGGCCCTGCGAGCGGATGTCCGTCGCCTGCTGCACGAATTGCGACTTCATGCGATCGAAAACGGCGGCGGAGGCCTGCTGCGGCAGGTCGACGCGGCGCAGCCGCACGTCCACCACGGTCACACCGAATTGCTTCGATTCCGCGTCGACTTCCTTGGCGATCTCCGCCGTCACCGCCGGGCGGTTGCTCTTGACGATGTCGACGAAAGAGGAGGAGCCGATCACGCGCCGCGCCGCCGCCATGACGATGGCGCCAAGGCGATTCTCCGCCGCCGCGATCGAGCCGACCGCCTGATAGAACTTCAGCGGATCGACGATTTTGTAGCGGGCGAAGGCGTCGACCGCGAGTCGCTTCTGCTCCGAGGAATCGGCGCGCTGGTCGGCGGTGATCATTTCCTCGCCGTCGGGCTTGGCCGGGCCGGGCACGTCGAGGTCGAGAATGCGGTTGTCGACCAGCACGACGCTGTCGATCAGCGGCAGCTTCATGTGCAGGCCGGGTTCGATGACGATGCGCACGGGCTCGCCGAAGCGCAGGATCAGCGCCTGCTGCACCTGCGACACCTGATAGAACGTGCCGGTGGCGATGAAGGCGATCACGCCGAGCAGGACGAGAAGAGGAAGACCGACCTTCATTTCTGGGCTCCCTGCGGCTTCAGTTCCGGCAACGGCAGATAGGGCACCACCTGCTGACCGTCCGGCGACTGGTCGAGAATCGTCTTGTCGATCCCGTCCAGCACGCGCTCCATTGTTTCAAGATAGAGACGCTTGCGGGTGATGTCCGGCGCCTTCCTGTATTCCTCGTAGACCTTTAGGAAGCGCGCGGCCTGGCCCTGCGCTTCCGCCACCGTCGACTGTTTGAACGCCTCCGCCGCTTGCAGAATGCGCGCCTCGTCGCCGCGCGCCGCCGGAATGACCTGGCTCGCATAGGTGCGCGCCTCGTTTTGCAGACGGTTGAAGTCCTGCTGGGCCGCATTGACGTCGTTGAGCGCCTCGCGGACCTGCACCGGCACGTCGGGCTTGCGCAGCAGAATCTGCGTCACCTGCACGCCGGCGCGATAGGAATTCAGCGCCTTCTGCATCAGCGCCTGCACTTCAAGCGCGATCTGGTTTTGCTTCGAGGTGATGTCGCCGATGTCATTGTTGCGGCCGATGACCTCGCGCATGGCGCTCTCGGCCACCGCGCGGATCGTGCCTTCCGGCCGCGCCAGATTGAACACGAAATCCTGCGGCCGGTCGGCCTGGATCATCCAGAACACGGTGAAATCGATGTCGACGATATTCTCGCCGCCGGTCAGCATCAGGCTTTCGTTCGTCACCATGCGCGGGCCGCGGCGCGTTTCCTCAACGCGGGCGCCGATCTCGATGGCGTTCACCGCCGTCACGCGCGGCTTGACGACATGGCCGATGGGGGACGGCCAGTTCCAGTTGAGGCCTGGCGCCGTGCGGCCGACATATTTTCCGAACACCTGATTGATGCCGATTTCATCCGGCTTCACGGTGTAGAAGCCCGACAGCCCCCACAACGCCAGGGCCGCCAGCGCCAGCAGCGCGGTCATGGCGCCGCCCGGAGGACGGCCGCCCGGCATGATCTGCTTCAGCTTGTCCTGGCTGCGACGCAGCAATTCCTCGAGATCCGGCGGCGTCTGCGGTCCGCTCGGCCCCTGGCCCCACGGCCCCTGATTGCCGGGCTTCCATGGCCCGCCGCCTCCCCCTTGACCAGTCCAGGGCATAAAGACCTCGCCTTCCTGAGCCGCGCGCCATGCGCGCCGCGCGTCGAAAATCCCAAATCGGACATCGCTTATAGACGAGCCCGCGCCCAAGCGCGACCCGCCAGCCGCCACGCCGTGAACAGCGACTTAAGAACGCGACCGCCCGAATTCAACGCCGACGCTTGCGGTCGTAGATCACAAATGCGCAAGCCGCGTCGTCGCCCGGCGCGCGCGGCGGCGTTTCGCGCGCGGTTTCGACCCATTCCGACCAATCGATGGCGGGGAAAAAGGCGTCGGCCGCGGGCGCGAGATCGACTTCGGTGATTCGCAGCCGCGCCACCGCGCCGATCAGCGCCGCGTAGATCTGGCCGCCGCCGGCGAGGATGATCTCTTGCGCGCCCATCGCCGTCGCGCGCGCGCGCGCCAGATCCAGCCCGGCTTGCGGCGAGGCGGCGACATGCGCGCCCGCCGGCGCGACGAACGCGGGGTCGCGCGTTACCACGATCGTCTCGCGGCCAGGCAAGGGGCGGCCAATGGATTCATAGGTTTTTCGCCCCATGATGAGCGGCTTGCCGAGCGTGATCGCCTTGAAATGTTTGAGGTCGGTCGGCAGCCGCCAGGGCAGGGAGTTGGCTCCGCCGATGGCGCGGTTGCGCGCCACGGCCGCCACGAGCACGAGATCGGCGCTCATCGCTGCCGCCCGTCGTCATGCGCCAGGCGCCAGAACTGTTCCGGGCCCAGGCGGCAGCACAGCCATTCGTCGAGAATGTCCGCGCCGAGCGTGCGATAGAAGGAGAGCGCCGCCTCATCCCAATTCAGGGCGAGCCAATCGACGCTGCCCAACCCTTCGGCGACGCATCGTCTGGCCAGATGCGCCAGCGCGGCGTGTCCGACGCCCTTGTTGCGATAGCCGGGCCGGACGAAGAAATCGCCGACGAGAATTCCGCGCCGCCCCCTGAATGGACAGAACGTGTAGCTCCAGAAGACGAAGCCGACGGCTTCATTGTCATAAACGAGCATTTCGCAATGGGCGACCAGCTCGTTGCCGAACAGCGCGTCGCGCAGGACGCTTTCGGTGGATTCGACGACCGCCGCCGCCGGATGCGAATGGCTCAATTCGCGAATCAGCGTCAGAAGGCAGGCCATTTCGCGCTCTTCGACGCCGCGCACGACAATGTCGTGGTTGGCGCGCCTGGCGGTCGTCATGCATATGCCTCCGCTCAAATCGAAACCGGCGCTTTGATTGCCGAAGCCGGATCGTAGCCAAGAAATTCTATATCATTGAAATTAAAATCGAAAATATTTTCAACACCAGCGCGCAGCGCCAGTTTGGGCAATGGGCGCGGCGCGCGCGCGAGCTGTTCGCGCGCCTGACCCAGGTGGTTGAGATAGAGATGCGCGTCGCCGAACGTGTGAATGAACTCGCCCGGCTCCAGACCGGTCACATGCGCGATCATCCGCGTCAGCAGCGCATAGCTGGCGATATTGAACGGCACCCCGAGAAAAACATCCGCCGAGCGCTGATAGAGCTGACAGGACAGGCGTCGCGCGCCGTCCTTGCCCTCCTCGACATGGAACTGGAACAGACAATGACAGGGCGCCAGCTTCATCGCCGGAATATCGGCCGGGTTCCAGGCCGAGACGATCAGCCGGCGCGAGAACGGATTGGTCCGGATATCCCGCACGACATCCGCGATCTGGTCGATGACCCGCCCGTCCGGCGCCTCCCAGGAGCGCCACTGCCTGCCGTAGACCGGCCCCAGATCGCCGCTGGCGTCCGCCCATTCGTCCCAGATGCTGACGCCGTTCTGCTTCAGATAGGCGATGTTGGTGTCGCCTTTCAGAAACCACAGCAATTCGTGGACAATGGATTTCAGGTGCAGCTTCTTGGTCGTGACCAGCGGGAATCCCTGCGCCAGATCGAAGCGCAACTGCCGCCCGAACACCGACAAGGTTCCCGTGCCGGTGCGGTCGTCCTTGCGCGCGCCATGCGCGAGAACATCGGCGAGAAGATCCAGATAGGCGCGCATGTGTCCCGACACTCGTTGAAGCCGCGCAACCTACTCCGATTCTTCGTCGCGATCCGCACACAGGGGCGTGAAGTTGTGGAAAATGTTCATGCCGCCGCGACGGTCTTCCGATAGACGCGCCAGGTGCCATGTCCCAGCGCCGGCATCGCGATGAGCAAGCCGAGAAGACCGGTCGCGATGGAAAACGCCATCAACAGCGCGATCAGCGCCGCCCAGGCCAGCATCTGCAACGGATTGGCGGCGACGACCCTGAGGCTCGTCAGCATGGCGGTGACGAAATCGACGTCGCGGTCAAGCAGCAGCGGGCAGGAGACCACCATGATCGAGAACATGAAGAACGCGACCAGCGCCCCCAGCAGATTGCCGACGGCGAGGAACGCCAGCCCCTTCGGCGTGGTGAACGCCACGACCACCATGTCGGCGAATTTGGGAATGTTGAGTCCGTAGAAGAACAGATAAACGAAAAAAGCGAAATCAAGCCAGATGATCAGGCCGAACACGGTGACCAGCGCCATCCAGCCGAGGTCGCGGCCGCCGCTGTCCTTCACCGAACCGAGCACCGCGCCGAAACTCAAGGGCAGACCGTGCTCCAGCCGACGGCTGACCTCGTAGAAGCCTGCCGCGACGAAAGGCGCGATCAACGCGAAGCCCGTGAGCAAAGGGTATGCGAAATAATACAGGCCGGCCGCATTGGCGAAGGCGAGAATCATCCAGCCGCCGAGCATGTAGAGACCGCTGAAGGCGAGGCCGTATTTCGGCGCGGCGCGAAAGTCGGCCCAGCCGGCCTTCAGCGCCCAATAGATGTCGTCCTTGCTGATCTTGAGAACCGTCGGCGCTTTCGCCTTGCCGGCGCCGCCGGCAACGACATCCTGACTTTGCATCCCGCCCCCCGTCGCGCCGCCGGACGCGGTCGCGCTCCGATGGCTTCCGCGCAGGCTAGAATGCCGGCTTGACGGAAAGCAAGCGGCTCCGCGCGGAAATCGGTTCGAGACCGCGCCGACGGGCCTTCCGCTTCCGCCGCGAAGCGCCTATATTCCTGTCGTCGCCTCGGCGGCTATGGCGATAAACGATGCCGAAATAAGCTCTTCGGACCCGGGGGCAGTACCCGGCGCCTCCACCCAAGCCCGCTTCGGCGGGTTTCGGCGGGGGCGAAACAGGTTCGACGGGGAGTGTAAAGGGTTGTCTTTTGCCCGGCATGATACCGCCGTTATCGGGTCAAACCTATAGTTGCCAACGACAACTATGCTCCGGTGGCCGTCGCCGCGTAATGCGGTTCCGGTACTGGGAATCAAGCCCTGGGGGTTAGCCCCTCCAGGCGGGGCCCGGAGGCGCCTGGCAACAGAAGCCTCCACCTTTTTCCGCGCCCGGGACCGCGCCGCATGCCGAATGATCTGATCCGCTACGACCTCATGGTGCAGGACGCCCTGCGCGGCGTCGTGCGCAAGGTTTTGTCGGACGTCGCCCGCGACGGCCTGCCCGGCGATCACCATTTCTACATCACGTTCCGCACCGCCACGCCCGGCGTTCAGCTCTCTGACCGGATGCGCAAACAATATCCGGAGGAAATGACCATCATCCTGCAGCACCAGTTCTGGGATCTGACGGCGCTGGAGCATGGTTTCGAGGTTGGCCTGTCCTTCTCCGGCAAGTCGGAATTGCTCAAAATTCCCTATGAGGCCGTGACCGGCTTCTTCGACCCGTCCGTTCAGTTCGGTCTCAAGTTCGAGAACCGGACGGAGGATGAGGAAGAGGAAGAAGAGGGGGCGACCGCCGCGCCCGAGCCGCCGCCGGCGCTTCGGCAGGACGACGCCCCCGCCGCCGCGCCCGACCGGGCGAAGCCGCAACCGGCGCTGGCTGCGGCGCGCAAGCCCGAAAAGCCGGCCGAAACGCCGAAGTCCGCGCCCGTCGCGCCGGAGGCGAGCGGACAGAAGGCCAAGCCGGACGCCGGCGACAAGGTCGTCTCCATCGACGCGTTCCGCAAGAAGCCCTGATGGGCGAGATCGTCAATCTGCGCCGCGCGCGCAAGGCCAAAGCCCGCGCCGAAAGCGAGCGGCGCGCCGGGGCCAATCGGATCGCCCACGGCCGCACCCGCGCCGAACGCGAGGCGACCAAAGCCGAGACAGAGTTGCAGGTCGCCCGCCTCGACGGCCATCGCCGCGACAAGCCGTCGGATCCCGCGTGACGGACGCCGAAGCGAAATCCCCGGCTGGCGTGGTCAAACATTCGCTCGTGATCGCCGGACATCGCACCAGCGTCTCGCTGGAGCGCGAATTCTGGGACGGCCTGAAAGCCATCGCCGCCCGCCGCGCCCGGCCACTCGCCGCGCTTGTCGCCGAGATCGACGCGGCGCGCGGATCGGCCAATCTGTCGTCGGCGATCCGCGTGTTCGTCCTGCGCCACCTCGGCGACTGACGCGACGCGCGCGTCAATAGAGCGCGCCTGGCGCCGGCGCCTGCGGTTTCGGCGTCTGCGCGGACGGCGGCGGCAGATTCAGCGGCGGCGTCGATCCGGGCCCCGGCGCGGGCGACGGCCGCAGAATCGCCTCGGCCTCGCGGCGCGCCTCGTCGTCGGCGCGCGCGCGCGCCGCGGCCTCGGCCTTGAGTCGGGCCGCCTCCTCCGCCTTGCGGCGCGCCTCGTCCCAGGCGATCCGCGCCGCCTCGCGCGCCCGTTCCGACCGCAGGCGCCGGTAGAAAAACTGCCGCTCGCGCACATCGAATTCAAACGCCTCGATGCGCGCCTGCTCCCGCGCGATGGCGCGCGCCGCCAGCGCCTGAACCAGCGCCCCGGCATCCACCGAGCGGCGCGGCGCGCCCTTCAGCCCCGACCAGCGCACGTCCACGGTGGGCCATTCGCCCCGCCACCCCGCAGGCGGCGGTCCCGTCACGCGGTTGCGTTGATCGAGACTCAACGACCGCAGATCGAGCGCCGCCCCGAAAGCCGGCGCGGCGACTTTGAGCACGCCGCCGATCAGCCCGACGTCGAGCTTCGCCGCCGCGAGGCGCGTCTCGCCGCGGGAAAGCTCCCGCTCCAGCGCCTGCGTCACGCTGGTCTCGTCGACGCCCACGCTTTCGGCCTCCACCGCCGCGGCCACGCGCGCGACCGCCGCCGGGTCGCTGGCCGGCAGCCGCACATCGACCGCCTCGCCGCCGCCGCCGCCGGCGAGCGAACCGACAAGCGTCGCGGCGCTGGCGCCGGATCCCGCGAAGTCGACAGTCAGCCCGAACCGTCCGCTGAGACCCGGCAGGTCGAGAGCAAGGCCGGAGATGCGCGCCTGGCCCGCGACATTGGCCTCGGCGCCGTCGCGGCGCAATGTCATACGGCCTTCGACGCGCCCGCCTGCCGCCTCGACGCCCGCGTCGCTGATCGCCAGCCGTCCGGGCGCCATCTCGACGAGCGCTTTGGCGTTGCGGCCGACGAGTCCGGAAAGCAAGGTCACGCCGGCGGCTTCGACCGAAATTCGCACCGGCGGCGGCGTGAAGGCGTCGGGGGCAAACCGCAGATCCGACCACAGCGCGCCCGCGCGCGCCGGCTGCGGCGGGCCGAGCGCGAGACTGACGAGCCAGGGCAGCGACAAATGATCAAGCTTCAACGCGCCGGTGAGCGCGCCCTTGTCGTCGCGGTTCAGCCCGCCGCCGACGCGCGCGCCGGCGACGACGCCCGCGAGTCCCTCAAGCGTCAGCCGTCCGTCGGCAAACCGCGCGCGGCCGGCGATTTCCGCCGGAATCCCCGCCGTGAGATCGGGCGCGTCCAGCATCAGAGCGCGCAACATCGGTCCGAGATCGCCGCTGCGGAAACGGGCGTCGCCCTCAAGACGCGGGCGCTCCAGGTCGAGCCCGATCTTCCCGGTAAAGCCGAGCGTCGTCTCGCCGATCCGCGCTTCGACGCGCGCCTCCGCCGGCTCGCCGGCGCGGCCCAGCGTCTGCGCCTCGATGCGGCCGGCGCCGATCCCCATGGCGTCGAAGACCGGCGCGCCCAATTGCGCCATCAGCGCCGCGCCGTTCGCAGACTCCACGACCAGACGCGATTGCAGGCGGCCGTCTCCCGCCGGCGCCAGCCGGCCGGACACGCGCGACCCGCCGGCGACGCCCTCGACCGTCACCCCGGTCGGCGTCAGGGCTTCGCCGACGCGGGCGATTTCCACCGCACCGGTCAACCGCATCGGCGACAAGGCCGCCGCGCGGGACGAGAGCGCCGCACTCGGCGCGCCCGGCGCCAACCGCCGCAGCGCCTCGGCCGCGCCGCGCAAATCCTGCGCGACGGACGAGAATTCGACTCGTCCGCCGTCGCGCGACAAATTGGCGCGCGCTTCGATCTGAGCCCCGGCGACATCGTCCAGCCGAAGACGGTCGAGCCGCAGTCCGCCCGCGTCCCGACGCAGCGCCAGCGCGACGCGCCCGGCGGCCGCGGGCGCCTGGCCGGCCCGCGCCACGCGCACCGCCCGCGCGTCAAGCTCGATCGACAAATCGACATCGCCCGCCGCGACGCTCGACAAATCCGGCAGGGTTTCGAGATCGAGCGCCGGCGCCGAAAGGCTCGCCTCCACCAGCGCGCGCTTTCCTGTCGTCGCGCCGTGAAAAGCGGCGCGGCCCGTGTAGAGCGTCCCGCCCAGCGTCAACGCCAGATTGTCGAACTCGACGATCTGGTCGCGCGCGCGGAAATCGCCCGAGATCCCGGTCTGCCGCGTCGGCAGGGCGCGCAGCGCGCCGGCCGCCTGAGGCGCGACCTGCCCCGCCCATTGCGCGAATCGCGGCCAATCCTCGCTCGCCACGCGCACCTGACCGGCGCCGGCCTGTCCGCCCGCGACGGACAGCTCAACGCGCGTGCGCCCCGGCGCGACGCCGGAGATCTCGGCGCGCGGCGTCTGGCCCGCGTTTTGGCGGAGCCTGATCCTGAGACCTGAAAGGGTTTCGCCGCCGAGCGTCGCGGCGTCGGCGCTCGCCTCGATGTCGAGCGCCGCCGCGCCGCCAGGCTGTTCGAGCGCCGCGCGCGCGTCGCCGGGGGCGAGGCCGGACGCGATCAGCCGATCAAGATCAAGCTGCCGCGCCTGAAGCCGCAGACGGACGTGCGGCGCGGCGTCGAAGCGCGCTTCGCCCTCGCCGGAGGCGGAGGCCAGCGTCTCCTCCTCGCCGAGCCGCGCCTCGATCCTGTCGAACCGCGCGCCGGCGTGGTCCGCGCTCACATCGCCGCCGATGCGCCATGGCGTCTCGCCGGTGCGGCCGGCGACCAGCGCCTTGCCCTCGATCCGCCCCCCGGCGATGAGCGCGCCGTCGAACTCCAGCCGCGGCCGCGTCCCGACGGCGTCGATCACCAGCTTGAAGCGCAGGCGATCGCCCTCGCGCGCGGCGGTGGAGAAGCGGAACGGCGTGCGCGCGCCGTCGCGCGTCAGCGCGCCCTCGCCTTTGAACGGACCGGCGAGCGAGGCGGCGCGCGCATCGAGATCGACGCGCTCGAGCCGCAATGTTCGCTCGCCCAGGCGCAGGTCGATGACGGCGTTGCGCAGCACGATGCGCTCGAAACTCACAGCCCGGGCGCCGGCGCCGGACGCGACGAGCGCGTCGCCCGACAGATCGATCCGGGGCCGTTCCAGCCGCGCCTCCAGCACCTCGATCTGGCCGCGCAGCAATGGCATGACGCCGATCTCGATATGCGCTGATTGGGCCCAGACGCCCGGGCCAACGGCGGCCCGCTCAAGATCGAGCGTCGGCGTCGGCAGCAGGCGCAGGTCGATGGCGCCGTCGATTTTCACCGGCGCCCCGAGCGCGCGCGACAATTGCCGCTCGATGCCGAAGCGATAGCCGTTCCAGTCGACGAAAGCGGGAATCGCCAGCGCCGCCGTCAGCGCCAGAATCACGAGGCCCGCCAGAATGGTCAATATGTCGCGCAAGGCGTTCCGGTCCCCGACGCGAAACGCGCCGCGCCGAACTTACAGCATGTCGCGGCGGCGCAAATGCGGCGCGCGGCCTCAGCCGGCGGCGCTCACATATACAGCACCTTGCCCGGGTTCATGATGCCCTTCGGGTCGATGCTGCGCTTGATCTGGCGCATCAGATCGAGGGCGGCGGGCGAATGCTCGTCCTCCATATATTTCATCTTGGCCATGCCGACGCCGTGCTCGCCGGTGCAGGTGCCCTCCATCGACAGCGCGCGCGCGACGAGCCGCTTGAGGAACGCCTCGACATTGGCGACTTCCGCCGGGCTTCCGGTGTCGACCATCACGCCGCAATGGAAATTGCCGTCGCCGACATGGCCGACGATGGGCGCGATGAGGCCCGAGGCCTGAATGTCGCGCTCGGTCTCCTCGACGCATTCCGCCAGCCGTGAAATCGGCACGCAGACATCCGACGACAGCACGCTGACCCCGGCGCGATGCACAGAGAACGACCAATAGGCGTCGTGCCGCGCCTGCCACAACCGCGAGCGGTCTTCCGGCCGGGTGGCGTAATCGAAATTGCCGCCGCCGAATTCGCTCGCGATCTCGCCAAAGCGCCGCGCCTGCTCCTCCACGCCCGCCTCCGTGCCGTGAAACTCGAACAGCAGCAAAGGCTGCTCCGGCAGCGACAGTTTGGAATAGACGTTGAGGCCCTTGATCGTCACCGTGTCGAGCAATTCGATGCGCGCCACCGGCAGCGACGACTGGATCGTCGCGATCACCGCGTCGCAGGCGGCGCGGATCGACGGAAACGAGCAGATTCCGGCCGAAATCGCTTCCGGAATGGCCGAAAGGCGCAAGGTAATTTCCGTGATGACGCCCAGCGTGCCCTCGGCCCCGACGAACAGCCGCGTCAGATCATAGCCGGCGGAGGATTTCTTCGCCCGCGCCGCCGTTCGGACGATTTCGCCGTCGGGCGTGACCACCGTCAGCGACAGCACATTGTCCTTCATCGTGCCGTAGCGCACGGCATTGGTGCCCGAGGCGCGCGTCGAGGCCATGCCGCCGATGGAGGCGTCGGCGCCGGGATCGATGGGGAAGAACAGGCCCTGATCACGCAGATAATCGTTGAGCTGCTTGCGCGTCACGCCCGCCTGCACGACGCAGTCGAGATCCTCGGCGTGAACGGCGAGAATTTCCTTCATCTGCGACACATCGAGCGACACGCCGCCGCAGGGCGCGTTGACATGGCCTTCGAGCGAGGTGCCCACGCCATACGGAATGATCGGCACGCCATGCGCGGCGCAGAGTTTGACGATGGAGGCGACCTCTTCGGTCGAACGGGCGAACACCACCGCGTCCGGCGGTTGGTTCGCCGTCCAGCTCAGAGTGTGGCCATGCTGTTCGCGCACCGCGGCGGCGCGCGAGAAGCGGGAGCCGAAGGTCGCCGCCAGTTGCGCGCAAACCGTTTCGAGAGCTTCGGCGCCGACGCGCTGCGGCGTGACATGGCTGTTCATCATCCGGTCCTCTGTTGCCACGCCCGAAGGCTGGCGCCTCGCGCGCGCCCTGTCCAGCCTCGACGCTTTGCGCCAGCCAACTAGCATGTCATTGTCGCGCGGGCAAAACCAACAGGAGCGACGAATGAACGCGCCGGACAAGAACGCGCAACGGGCGGCGGAGATCATGCAGGCGCTGCCGGCGCCGCCGACCTTCGCGACGAAGCATGAGGAGCAGCGTCACCGCAAGCAGCGCCTCGCCGCCGCCTTCCGCCTGTTCTCGAAATTCGGCTTCGACGAGGGCGTCGCCGGCCATATCACCGCCCGCGATCCGCTGGAGCCGGAGACCTTCTGGGTCAATCCGTTCGGCGTGCATTTCTCGCAGATCAAAGTGTCGAACCTGATCCGCGTCGATCATGAGGGCGCGGTGGTCGAAGGGGCGCACCCGGTCAATCGCGCCGCCTTCGTCATTCATTCGCGCATTCACGCGGCGCGGCCCGACGTCCATGCCGCGGCGCATGCGCATTCCACCCACGGTCGCGCCTTCTCCGCGCTCGGCCGCACGCTCGATCCGATCAGTCAGGACGTCTGCGCCTTCTACGGCGATCATGTGCTCTACGACGATTTCGGCGGCGTGGTGGTGGAACTGGACGAAGGCGCCCGCATCGCCGCCGCCCTCGGTCCGCACAAGGCGGCGATCCTGCAAAGCCACGGCCTGCTCACCTGCGGCGGCACGGTGGATGAGGCCGCCTGGTGGTTCATCACCATGGAGCGCTCCTGTCAGGTGCAATTGCTGGCCATGGCCGCCGCCAACGGCGCGCCGCTGCGCACGATCTCCGAGGCTTCCGCCAAACAGGCCTTCGCCCTCGTCGGCTCGGCCTATGCCGGCTGGTTCCAGTTCCAGCCCCTCTACGCCCGCATCGTCAGGGAGCAGCCGGATTTGCTGGAGTGATCACCCGCACGCCGAATCCAGCACGTCCAGATCGGAGGCCGACAGTTTCAGCCGCGCCGCGCCGAGAATATCCTCGAGCTGCGCCACGCTGGTCGCGCTGACGATGGGCGCGGCCACCGCCGGCTGCGCCAGCAGCCAGGCCAGCGCCACCTGCGCCTGCGTCACCCGCTCGCGCGCCGACACCTCGTCCAGCGCCTGCAAAATCCGCAGGCCGCGCGCGTCGAGATATTTCTTCACGCCGCCCGCCCGCGCCCGGCCCTGCAAATCCGCCATGGTGCGGTATTTGCCGGTGAGAAAGCCGCTCGCCAGCGAATAGAAGCTGATGACGCCGATCTCGCGCTCGACGCAAAGCGGCTGCAACTCGGCCTCGAAGCCGCGTTCGGCCAGATTGTATTCCGGCTGCAGGGTTTCATAGCGCGGCCAGTTGTTCGCGGCTGAAATGTCGAGCGCCTCCGCCAACCGCGCCGCGCTGTAATTGGAGGCGCCGAGCACGCGGACCTTGCCGGCCTTGACGAGGCCGGCGAAGGCGTCCAGCGTCTCCTCCAGCGGCGTGTCGGCATCGTCCTTATGCGCCTGATAGAGGTCGATATGATCGGTTTGCAGCCGTTTCAGCGATCCCTCGACCGCCGCGACGATGGAGGCGCGCGACAGGAATTTTCCGTCCGCGCCCGCCGCCATGCCGCATTTGGTGGCGATGACCAGCTTGTCGCGCGCCTTCCGCGCCGCGATCCACTCGCCGATGATCGTCTCCGACTCGCCCCCCGTATGGCCCGGAACCCAGCGCGAATAGACATCCGCCGTGTCGACGCAGTCGAAGCCCTGCCCGACGAAGGCGTCGAGCAACGCGAAGGAGGTCGCCTTGTCCGCCGTCCAGCCGAAGACATTGCCGCCGAAGACGATGGGCGCGATCGATAGGCGCGACCGGCCAAGCTGACGCTTTTTCATCTGTTTCGCTCCAGGCCAGAGCGAATTGTTTCCTGACGCGCCATTCGGCGCAAGCCCCCAAAAGGGGCGGAGCCGCATCGACAATGCCGGGTGGAACCCCCAAATTATCGGGGATGATTCGCGTTCCGTTCCGCCCGCGTCGCACCGCCGGCTCCCGAAAGATCTGATGTCCGATCCGTTCGATTTCGATCCGCCGCCCGCCGGTGCGCGCGCCCCCGCCCCGGTCTATGCGCCGCGCGCGGATGGTGTGGCGGCGCGCGCCCGCGCCGTCGGCGCCCCCGGATGGCTCGACGGCCTCAATCCCGAACAGCGCGAGGCCATCGAGGCCATCGACGGCCCGGTGCTGGTGCTCGCCGGCGCCGGCACCGGCAAGACGCGCGTGCTGACGACGCGCATCGCCCATATTCTCGCCACGGGGCGCGCCCGCGCCCATGAAATTCTCGCCGTCACCTTCACCAACAAGGCGGCCCGCGAGATGAAGGAGCGCGTCGCCAAACTCGCCGGCCCGGTCGGCGAGGGCATGCCCTGGCTTGGCACCTTTCACGCCATCTCGACGAAGATCCTGCGCCGCCACGCCGAACTCGTCGGCCTGAGGTCGAGCTTCACCATTCTCGACACCGACGACCAGATCCGTTTGCTCAAACAGATCATCAAGGCCGAGGACATCGACGACAAACGCTGGCCCGCGCGCGTCCTCGCCTGGCAGATCGACGGCTGGAAGAATCGCGGCCTGACGCCGGACAAGGTTCCTCCCGGCGAGGCGGCGAGCTTCGCCAACGGCAAGGGCGGCGATCTCTACCGCCTGTATCAGGAGCGCCTGAAAATCCTCGACGCCGCCGATTTCGGCGACCTGTTGCTGGAATCGCTGCGCCTGTTCCGCGAAAATCCCGACGTGCTGGCGCAATATCAGCAACGCTTCAAATTCATCCTGGTGGACGAATATCAGGACACCAATATCGTTCAGTATTTATGGCTTAGATTATTGGCTCAGTCGAGATCAAATATATGCTGCGTGGGAGACGACGACCAATCAATATATGGATGGCGTGGTGCGGAAGTAGACAATATACTTAGGTTTGAAAAAGACTTTACCGGCGCCAGGGTCATCCGTCTCGAACGCAACTACCGCTCAACTGGCCATATCCTCGGCGCGGCGGCGCATCTCATCGCCCATAACGAGGGGCGTCTCGGCAAGACGCTGTTCACCGACGACGAATTGGGGGCGCGCCCGACCGTATCCGGCGTCTGGGACTCGGAGGAGGAGGCGCGCAACATCGGCGAGGAGATCGAGCAGGCGCAGCGGCGCGGCCATTCGCTCGATCAGGTCGCCATTCTCGTGCGCGCCTCGTTCCAGATGCGTGAGTTCGAGGATCGCTTCATCACGCTCGGCCTGCCCTACAAGGTCATCGGCGGCCCGCGCTTTTACGAGCGCGCTGAAATTCGCGACGCCCTCGCCTATCTGCGCGTGGTGGCGCAGCCCGCCGACGATCTCGCCTTCGAGCGCATTTTCAACCAGCCCAAGCGCGGCCTCGGCGACGCCACGCTGCAAATGCTGCACGACTTCGCCCGGCGTGAGCGCATTCCGCTCACCCGCGCCGCCGCCATCATGGTCGAGACCGAGGAGCTGAAGCCGAAACAGCGCCAGACCCTGCGCCTGCTGATGGCGGATTTCGCCCGCTGGGCGTCGCTGATCGGGCAGAAGCCGCACAACGAACTGGCCGAACAGATTCTGGAGGAATCCGGCTATACCGACATGTGGAAGGCCGACCGCTCGGCCGACGCCGCCGGCCGTCTCGACAACCTCAAGGAGCTGGTGCGCTCCATGGAGGAGTTTCCCGATCTCGGCGCCTTTCTCGAACATATTTCGCTGGTCATGGACGCCGAGGCCAGGGACGCCGGCCCGCGCGTCTCGATCATGACGCTGCACGCCGCCAAGGGGCTCGAATTCGACATCGTGTTCCTGCCCGGTTGGGAGGAAGGCCTGTTCCCGCACCAGCGCTCGCTTGACGAGAACGGCCGCGCGGGATTGGAGGAAGAGCGCCGCCTCGCCTATGTCGGCCTCACCCGCGCGCGGCGCAACGCGCACATCTATTTCGCCACCAACCGACGTATCCACGGCCTCTGGCAGACGACGCTGCCCTCGCGCTTCGTCGACGAATTGCCGGCCGCCCATGTCGAGGTCGTGGAGGCCAGGGGCGGCCAATATGGCGGCTACGCCCAATCGCGCTTCGCCAATATGGATTCCTACGGCTCGAGCTACGACACGCCGGGCTGGAAACGCGCGCAGCAGCGCGGCGCCGCCAGCGGCGGCAAATGGGGCCAGCCCGCCGGCGGCGCGCCCCGCCGCGCGCCGTTGCAGATCGAGGGCGAACTCGTCGCCAAATCCACAATCGGCTCGGCCTATTCCCCCGGCGCCCGCGTCTTCCACCAGAAATTCGGCCCCGGCACGGTCGCCGCCGTCGACGGCAACAAACTGACGGTGGATTTCGACAAGGCGGGCCGGAAAATGGTGCTGGAGAGTTTTGTGGAACAGAAATAGCGCAGGAGAAAAACAGGCGAACAACGGCTTCCAAGATGAGCGTCAGATCGAATCAAAAGGACGCTTCTCATGCTCACCAACAGCCGCGACATCATCCGCCGCCTCAAAACGGAAGGCTGGGTTCTGGTGAGAACCAGGGGCTCGCTCCACCATTTTCGCCATCCGCGCACCGGCGCGCGCACGACCGTCCCTCATCCGAAGAAGAATCTGCCGCCCGGAACGGTGCGCAGCATCTGCAAGGCGGTCGGATGGCCGAAGGATTAGGCGGCGCGCCGCACGGGCGGCTGCGGCGCGGGCACGGCGATCACCAGCGCCGCGTCGGCGAACGCCTCCGCCCAGAGCGGATCGGCCCTGAGCGCCGACAGATCGCGCGCCTGCGGAATGGTCTCGCCGTCCTCGCGCAACCCCTCGGCCCACAAGTCCAGAGCCTCGGCGGCGTTGGCGAACAGATCGTCCATGTCGTCGGCGGCGGAAAAACAGCCAGGCGCGTCGGGAAACGTCACGCCATAGGCGCTGTCCCGCTCCTTGTGAACGATGGCGACGAAAGGTTTCATACTTGCGATCTCCGTCCGCCAATATAGCGTGGTCCGATCGCTCTCGCAAAACGTCGCGCGTCGCGGTTCAAGCCCACGGCGGCCGTCGCCGGTCGCGCCTGTCGGGAAAGGCTTCCCCATGAAAATCGGTCTGGTCGGCAGCGGCATGGTCGGCAGCGCCTGCGCCAACGCCTGCGTCCTGCGCGGCGTCGGCAGCCAGATGGTGCTGGTCGACCAGAACGAGGCTTTGGCCCGGGCGCAGGCCGAGGACATTCTGCACGCGACGCCCTTCGCCCAGTCGATGCCCGTCGTCGCCGGCGACTATGCCGACCTGGAAGGCTGCAAGGTCGTGATGATCGCCGCCGGCGTCAATCAGAAGCCCGGCGAATCCCGCCTCGATCTGCTCAGGCGCAACGCCGACGTGTTCGCGAGCATCCTGCCGCCGATCATCCGCAACGCGCCGGACGCCATCCTGCTGATCGCGACCAATCCCGTCGACATCATGACGCAGATCGCGACCGCCATGGCGGCGCGAAGCGGCATGGCGACGAACCGCGTCATCGGCTCCGGGACGATTCTGGACACCGCGCGGTTTCGCGCCCTGCTGGGCCAGCATCTGGGCGTGTCCAGCCATTCCGTCCATGCCTATGTGCTGGGCGAACATGGCGATTCGGAAGTCTTGCACTGGTCCGGCGCGCTGGCCGGCGCCGTTCCCGTGGTTCAGTTCGCGAGAGATATGGGCCGGCTGATCACCCCCGACGTCAAGCAGCAGATCGACGCCGGCGTGCGCAACGCCGCCGCCCGCATCATCCAGGGCAAGGGCGCGACATGGTATGGCATCGGCGCCGGCATGGCCCGTATCGCGCAGGCCGTGCTGAACGATGAAAACGCCATCCTGACCTGCAGCCGCGTCCACGAGGATGTTTGCGGCGTCGGGCCCGTCGCCCTGTCCCTCCCGGCCATCGTCAACGCGAGCGGCGTCGCCCATGTGCTGCGTCCCCCGCTGGACGCAAGCGAAGACGCCGCACTCCGGCGCGGCGCGTCGATCCTGGCCGGGGCCTGTCAAGGCCTCTCCGGGCTCAGCCATGGGTGAGCGGCAAACCGGCGCCGGTCACGGCTTCGGCGCGCGGGCTTGCAGATCAACGAGCGCGGAATCGGCCCTGGCGAGCACCTGCGTGGCGTCGCAAGCCGTCCCGCACATCGCCGCATAGGCCTCCAGCCGTTTGCGCTCCAACGCTCCGGCGAGGCATTGCTGCAATCGCGCGCCGGCGCCGCGCAGCGACTCGAATTGCGGGTTGAGCGCCTCCATCCGCAAGGCGCCGACGCCGAAATTCTTCGCCGCCGCCTCCCGCACCGTGCCGCCGATGCGCCGGCCGAGCGAGCCGATGGCGGAGGCCTCCAGCCCGCACTGCTCCGAGAAATGGAGTTCCGCGGCGGGCGCCGTGCCCGTGGCGGCGGCGGGCGCCACGGGCGGCGCGGCGCGATCGAAGGGCGGCGGCGCGCGGCCGTCGAGCCAGGTCGCCAGCGCGTAGCGCCACGGCGTCGGCGCCTGCGAGGGCGCGAGACCCTGCAGCCGATAGCGCGTGCGCCGCGCCACGCCGCCCATCCACACGCCGGCGCAGCCTTCGACGCAATCGGCGCCCTTGCCGAACTCCATCGTCAGATCGCCCCGCTGCAAATAGGCGCGCAAGCCCTTCTCCGCCGCGCGCGTCTCGCCGCCGCCGTCCTCGCCCGACTCGAGCGGCGAAGGCGCGAGCGACAGGAAATCCGGCTCGTAGCGGAAGGCGTCGGCGCGCGCCGCATGGGTGCGCAGCCAGAATTGCCGCGCGATCCAGGCGAGCCGCGCCTCCTCGGTCGCGTCCGAACCCGACAGCGCCAGATAGAGCGTGCCGAGCCAGCCCTTGTGCCGCGCGATCTCCGCGACGAGCCGCCCCGCGTCGCCCGGTTCGATCCGGCCGGACAGGATGACGGCGCGGCAGGCGTCCGGCGCCAGCAGCCGCGTTCGCTCGACGCCGAAATAGCGATAGAGCGCGCCCGCGTCCTCGTCGAAAACCTGCATCAATTCGCGATAGCGCGACGGCTCGACGCAGCGCAGCGTCATCGCCGGCGCCGGCGTCGCGACAAGCGCGACGACGAACAGGAGAGCGAGTCGGCCGAGCCGGATCATTGCCGCGCCCTTTCTCGCAGATCGCGCGTCTGCTCGCTCGCCGCGTGCAGGATGGCGGCCGCGTCGCAGCCGCGCGCGCATTGCTTGCCGAAGGCGGACAGCCGCTCGCGTTCGTTCGCCGCGGCGACGCATTGCTCCACCTTGCGGCGCCGGTCGAACACGCTGAGCAGGCTCTGGTTGAGCGGCGCGAGATCGAGGCGCACGCCGGCCCCGCGCGTCGCCAGTTGCGCGGTCGCCGCCCGCAATTGCAAATCGAGCTGTCGCAATTGTTCCGGATCGGACTCGCAGCGCGCGGACAGAAAATCCTGCACAAAACGCGGAAAGCGCGTCGCCTGCGCCGAAGTGGTGATCAGCGCCGACGTGGCGCGGAAGGTGCGGATATAGGCCTCCCCCGCGTCCATGCGCTCGTAGAAGGCGACATTGGCGCGCTCGGAGGCGATCAGCCCCTCATCCGTGCGCGCCATCGAGCGGTTGACGTCAAGATCGGATCCGCGCGGTTCCTGCGAGGGCGGCGCGGGCGCATTGGGCGCGCCGGGCGTCGCCGGCTTCGTCTGCCGGCTGTAACGCGCCCGGTGCACGAACACCTGCCCCGAGCGGTCCGAGCCCGCCGTCGCCATCATGCCGCAGGCCGAGGCGCAGCGCGCCCGCTGCGGCATGATCAGCGCGAGACCCGATTGCAGCGCCTGATAGGCCTTCCAGCTCGCCACGCTCGGCGTGGGAACGGTCATCATCGGCAGATTGGCGTAGCTTTGATCGAGCGACGGCGGCGCGGGCGCGAAATCCGGCTGATAGACCAAAGCCTGCCCCTTCGCGACCTGCACCGTGCGCGATTTGAGCCAGAACGCGCGCGTCAGATAGCCGAGCGTCAGCCCCTGCGTGACGGAGCCGCCGGGCGATCCGAGTTGCAATTCGGCGAGCCAGCCCTGTTGCTGCAGGATGAAGGCGAGCAGCTTGTCGGCGTCGGCGCGGTCATGCTTGATGCCGCCGGTCACCAGCGCCGCGCGGCAATGTTCGGGATGCGGCCGCATCCCCGCCGGCCAGTCGAGATAACGCGCCAAAGCCTCCGGCTGACCGCCGAACAAGGTCGCGAAATGCTTGTAGCGTGAGCCCTCGATGCAGACGACGTCGATCGCGGCGGCGGGACTCGCGGCCAACAGACCGATCGTGATCGCCGTCGCCCGAATTCGCATTTTAACGCGCCCCATCAACGCTTTCCCGCAGGATCGAACCCCCGCGTCGCCGCGTCAAGCCATTGGGTGCGGTGTGTGCAAATCTTTGCGTCAAAGCCAGCCGCGCCGGAAAAGCGTGCGGCTGAACGCCGCGCCCCCTCACCCCCCGCATTTCTCCGTATTGATCGGCAGAAACGCTTCCTCAGCCGGAATGGCGCGGATCGGCTCGTAATAATCCCACGGCTCGCGCGCCTCGCCCGGCTTGCGCACGCGATAGACCATGAGGTTGTAGACGACGCGGCCGTCGGCGCGCACATGCGCCGGCTTGCCGAAATAGTCGAGCGGCGTGTCGCGCATCGCCTTGTTGACCGCGACGGGCTCGTCCGTGCCCGCCTTGTTCATGGCGCGCAGATAATGCGACACGGCGGTATAGATTTCCGCCTGGTTCTTGCTCGGCATCGCGCCGCGCTGGTCGAAGAAGCGTTTGGCGAAGGCGCGCGAGGATTCGCTCTGGTCCCAGTAGAATCCGCTGGTGACGATGAGCCCCTGCGCCACTTTCGCGCCCAGCGCGTGAATGTCGTTGATGTAGATGAGCAGGCCGACGAGGTTTTGTCCATGCTCCGGCCCAACGTTGAACTCGCGCGCCTGTTTGATGATGTTGACGAGATCGGCGCCGACGCTGGCCAGCCCGATCATCGGCGCCTTCGAGTTCTGCGCCTGAAGGATCAGCGACGAGAAATCGCCGGCGTTGACCGGATGGCGCGTCGAGCCGACGACCTTGCCGCCAGCCTTCTCGATCACCTCCGTCGCGTCGCGCTGCAAGGCCGCGCCAAAGGCGATGTCCACCGCAATGAAATACCATTGCTTGCCGCCGGGTTGGTCGATCAGCGCCCTGGCCGTGCCCGCCGCCAGCGCATGCGTGTCGTCGGCCCAATGCGTCAGCGTCGGCGAGCAGAATTTGGCGGTGATGTCGGAGGTGGCCGAAGCCGTTACCAGAACGGACTTCTGCTTCGCGCGCGCCAGCTCCATCACCGCATAGGCCACCGGCGTCACCGGCAGATCGACGATGGCCGACACGCCCTCATTGTCGAACCAGCGCCGCGCGATGTTCGACGCCACATCCGGCTTGTTCTGCGTGTCGGCGTGAACGATCTCGATTTTCCGGCCCTTGAACCTGCCGCCGAAATCATCAACCGCCATCTGCGCCGCGAGGATGGAGCCCGGCCCGGCGGAATCGGCGTAAGGGCCGGATTCGTCTGTCAGCACGCCGATTTTGATCGGCGCCTCCTGCGCCGCCGCCGGCGCCGCGAACATCAGGGCGCCGGCCAGCGCCGCCGCGAGTGAACCACGTTGCATCGCTTCCTCCATTCGCCGCGACTGGCGCGCGGTCCTTATTTTGACAAGGGCCTCGTCGCCGCCGCCAGCCATTGGCGCGTCGGCGCGTCGACCAGCGGCGAGATCTCCTTGCGCACCCGCGCGTGATAGGCGTCGAGCCAGCCTATCTCGGCCGCGCTCATGAGCTTCGGCGCGATCAGCGCGCGGTCGATCGGCGCCAGCGTCAGCGTCTCGAACCCGAGCATGTCGCGCTCCGCGCCGGCGATGTCGCGCGCCGCGACGACGATGAGATTCTCGATACGGATTCCATAGGCGCCGGCTTTGTAATAGCCCGGCTCGTTCGACAGGATCATGCCCGGCTCCAGCGCCACATGACCGAGCTTTGAAATCCGTTGCGGCCCCTCGTGCACCGACAGATACGAACCGACGCCATGGCCAACGCCATGGTCGAAATCGAGCCCCGCCTCCCAGAGCGGCAAACGCGCGAGGGCGTCGATCTGCGCGCCGGTGGTTCCTTTCGGAAAGACCGCGCGGGCGATGCCGATATGCCCTTTCAGCACGCGGGTGAAGCGGTCGCGCGCTTCGGCGCCTGGTTTGCCGACCGCGACCGTGCGCGTGATGTCGGTCGTGCCGTCGAGATATTGACCACCGGAGTCGACGAGATAGACGCCGCGCCCGATGCGCGCATTGGATGCTTCGGTGACGCTGTAATGCGGGCTCGCGGCGTGCGGACCCATGGCCGAGATCGTCGGAAAGGAAATATCGGCGAGGCGACCGCCGTCGCGGCGGAAGGTTTCGAGCGCCTTCGCGACGTCGATTTCCGTGAGCTTGCCCTTCGGCGCCTCGGCGGCGAACCAGGCGAGAAAACGAACCACGGCGACGCCGTCGCGCAGATGCGCGGCGCGCGCGCCGGCCAGTTCCACGGCGTTCTTGCGCGCCTTCATCGCCGAGATCGGATCGACGCCGACGTCGTCAATTCCGCCGGCCTCGCGGAAGGCGCGCGTCAACGCCATCGGCGCCGTCGCCGCGTCGAAGCGCAGCGTCGCGCCGGCCTCTCCCAGCTTGCGCAGATCCTCCGCCAGGCGCTCCGGCGCGCGCAGCGCCGCAAGCTTGCCCAGCGCCGCCGACGTTCTGGCGTCGAGCTTGCGCGGATCAAGGTAAAGCCGCGCCGCGCCCGATTTCTCGATCAGCGCATGGCCGAGCGGCAGCGGCGTATGCGCGACATCGCCGCCGCGAATGTTGAACGCCCACGCCATCGCGTGCGGATCGCTGACGACAAGCGCCTCGCCCGTGAGCGCCGCGGCGACGCGCGCCAGCTTGCGCGCCGCGCTCTCGCCGGCGTAGCGCGCCGGATGCAGCCGGATCGGCGCGCAGGGCGCGGCCGGCCGATCCGTCCAGACCGCGTCGATCGGGTTCGGGTCGCAGGCGACAAGCTCGGCTCCGGCGGCTTTCGCGGCCTGCTCCAGCCGTGCGAATTGACCGGGCGTATGCAGACGTCCGTCGCAGCCGATGCGCGCGCCCTGGGGCGCGTTTTTCTCCAGCCACGCCTCGGGACTGGTCCCGGCGGACGCGACGACCGTAAAAGCCGCCGCATCGACCTGCTGGGGCGCCTGCAACGTATAGCGGCCGTCGACGAACAAGGCCGCTTTGCCGGCCAGCACGACGACCACGCCCGCCGATCCGGTGAAGCCGGTCAACCAGGCCAGCCTTTCAGCATTGGCCGGCACATACTCATTCTGATGCTCGTCGGCGCGCGGCGCGATGAAGCCGTCGAGGCCGCGCCGCGCCAATTCCGCGCGCAGGGCGGCAAGCCGCGCCGCGCCATGCGCCGGATCGCTGGCCTCAGTGAAATTCTGAAAGACGGATTCGAACATGAGTCGAGACTAGGACGCCGCGTCCGGAGCGGCAATTGGCTTGACGATCGTCAATCCGCGCAAACCAGCCATTCGCAATGAGCATGGCGGAATGAATGGTTTTGCCGCATTGCACCATTATATTGCACTGCAACAAATCGCTTTGGGCGAGCCGCATGCGCCGTCAGGGCGGAATTTCAGGAGAGTTGCATGACCACGACGACCTTCACGCACATCCGCCACCACGGCCACGACCGGCTGGCCGTCTCCTTCATGGACTCGCTGCGCGCCTTTGTCGCGCGTCTGACGAATGTCGAGAAGCCCGCTTCGGACGATCTGTACGGCCCGCTCGCCGGCCGCCGCTGGTGCGATTCGACCGAGCGTGAACTGCTTGCCGGCCTCGGCCGCCGCCGTTCGATTCTCGACTGAGTTGAAACGATCAGGCTGAAGCGCGTCGCGCGGCCGCGCCGCCGCGCCGCAACAGCAGGCTGGCCCAGCCGTCGAGATCAAGACGGCGGGCAAGCGTGAATCCCTGCGCCCGATAGGCCGCGAGCACGCCGGGCGCATCGCGCCCCAGCAGCCCCGACAGCACGATATCGCCGCCCGGCGCCGCCAACCGCGCCAAAGCCGGCGCCAGCGCTCTCAGCGGCCGCGCCAGAATATTCGCCAGAATCAGATCGTAGGGCGCGCCGGCCTGCAGCGCCGGATGCGCGACGCCTGTCGCCGTCACCGGCTTCAGCCATGCGCCGGCGCCGTTGAGCCGCGCGTTGGAGGTCGTCGCCGTCACCGAAACCGGATCGATATCCCCCGCCGCCACACTCTGCTTCAGCAGTTTCGCCGCCGCGATGGCCAGCACGCCCGTGCCCGTGCCGACGTCGAGAATGCGCATCGGCCGCCGCTGCTTGCAGATCCGATCGAGAAAGGTCAGGCAGCCGCGCGTCGTGCCGTGATGGCCGGTGCCGAAGGCCAGCGCCGCCTCGATTTCCAGCGCGATGTCGTTGGGCCGGACGCGCGCCCTGTCGTGCGAGCCATGCACGAGGAAGCGTCCGGCGCGCACCGCGCTCAGGCCTTCCAGTGAAGAGGCCACCCAGTCGCGCTGCGCCACACGGCCGAACTCAAGCCGCGCCGCCGCCGCCGCGCCCGCCGCCGCCGCCACCAGCGCCCGCACGTTCTCCTCGTCCGGCGCCGCGCCAAAATACACCTCGACGATCCATGGACCCGAGTTCCAGGTTTCAGTCGACGTCTTCTCCTCGAACGCCGCCGCGGCCGTGTCGGCGGGGTCGAACGTCTCGACAATGATGTCGGCGATGCTGCGCGCGGTCGCTTCGTCCGTGCGCAGACGCATGACGTGAGCGGCGTTGTTGGGGGGCAATCCTTCGAGCATGCGCGGCCGATAGCATGGGCCGGGCCGCCGCGCAAAGCCGCCGCGCGTTGGCCGGCGCCACGAATGCGGCTATCGTGGCGCCATGAAGCTCATTCGGACCCTCGCCATTCTCGTCCTGATCGCGCCAGTCGCCGTCCGCGCCGACGCGCCGCAGCCAGCCCCCCTGCCCACGCCGACGCAAGCGGCGCCGACGCCGCAGCCCGTGCCGCGCCCCGTGCAACTGCCGACGGACGCGCCGGAGCCCGCCCCGATCGCCGATGCGCCGAGGGGCGCGCCGGACGGAGCCGCCACGGCGCAGAACTACGGCGCGCGCGATCCGGATTGTCTCGAATGGACCGACGCCTGCCACACATGCGCCCGCGACGCGACGGGCGCGACGCAATGCTCGACGCCCGGCGCCGCCTGCACCCTGGGACCGGTCGTCTGCAAGGTGAAGAAGCAGCCGCCGATTCCGACGCCGGAGAGTTCGAAACAATGAAAGCGCCCGTCGCCGCCCTTTTGCTTGCAGCCAGCGTTACGCCGGCCCTGGCCCGCCCCTGCGACGCCGACGCCAAAAAGCGCGCGCGGGCGCTTCTGAACCTGCACACGGAGGCCGCGCCCGGCAGCCCGGCGGCGATCGGCGACGTCAGGACGCTCGGCGACATCCGGGCGCTCCGGGGCAAGGGCCGCTTCGACGTGCTGGAGACCAGCGGCCATGTCTACAAGGCCGAATACCGCATCCGCCTCATCTATGCGAAGATTGCGGGAAGCTGCCTGCTCATGGGTCAGGAAATCCTGGAAGTCTCGGACCCGTATTGAAAGCCAGGCCGCGCCGCGACGCGCGCAACAAAAAGCCCTCGCGCCGAGGCGACGCGAGGGCTTTTGCCGAATGGAAGAGATCAGGCTTCGCGCGCGCCGGTGAACGGCGTCGAGCCCATCATGGTCTCGTAATTGCCCGCAAGAGAATCGCCGGAAATCTCGGCCTCGAACGACACCGGGAACTCGCCCATCGGGGTCGGCACCTTCGACGAGAAGGAAATCTTGTCGCCGTCGATCTTCAGATCCTCGAGCGGGGCCGACCCGCGGTCGGATTCGAGCGCGCCCGACGCGCCGTCGATCTTCAGCAAGGGGGTCTGCACGCCGAACGGCGTGTTCATCGTCAGTCTCCAGGCGCCCGTCGCGGACATTTTAAATCTCCCGAGAAAATGGTTCTCATATGAACTATCTCACGCCGAACCCCGTTCTGTCCAGCCCCGACGCGATGGACGACAGATAAGCACAGTCGCGCGCACGCGCCACGCCGGGACGAAAAATCTTTTGCCTCAGCCGCCGACGCGCACGAACCACTCGTCCTCGCTGATCGTCTCGACGCCCAGTTCCTGCGCCCTGGCGAGCTTGGAGCCCGCCCCCGGCCCGGCGACGACGAGATCGGTCTTCCTGGACACCGAGCCCGCGACCCTGGCGCCCAGCCGCTCGGCCATCGCCTTGGCCTCGTCGCGCGTCATCCGCTCCAGCGCGCCGGTGAAGACGACGGTCTTGCCGGCGACGGGCGACGCGGCGGCCACTGCCTCCATCGCCTCCGGCGTCACCTGCGCCAGCAGCGCGTCGAGCGCGGATTCATTGTGCTCTTCCATGAAGAAGTCGGCGACCGCCTCGGCCACGACAGGCCCGACGCCATCGATGGAATTGATTTCGGCCCGCGCTTCCGAATCCGGGGCCGCCACGCGCGCCGTCGCGCGCAAAGCCTCGAAAGACCCGAAATGCCGCGCCAGCCGCCGCGCGTTGGTCTCCCCGACATGGCGAATGCCGAGCGCGAAGATGAAGCGGTTGAGCGGAATGCGCCGCCGCGCATCGATGGCGGCGAAGAGGTTACGCACCGAGGTTTCGCCGAACCCTTCCATGTTCCGGAGCTTCGTCAGATTGTCCGGCGCGGAATCGCGTCGCTCCAGCGTGAAAATATCCGCGGGCGTGTGGATCAGGCCGCGCTCGAAGAACAGCGCGATCTGCCTGTCGCCAAGGCCTTCGATATCCATCGCGAGGCGAGAGCAGAAATGCTTCAGACGCTCCACCGCCTGCGCCGGGCAGACGAGACCGCCGGCGCAGCGGCGCACGACATCGGCCTCGCCGGTCTTTTCATCGATCTCGCGTTTGGCCTCCGAGCCGCAGGCCGGGCAAACATGCGGAAACGCATAGGGCGCAGCATCGGCCGGACGCATCTCCGCGATGAACCCGAGCACTTGCGGAATGACGTCGCCGGCGCGCTGCACGATCACCGTGTCGCCGATGCGGACATCCTTGCGCGCAATCTCGTCCTCGTTGTGCAGCGTCGCGTTGGAGACGACGACGCCGCCGACGGTGACGGGATCGAGCCGCGCCACCGGCGTCAGCGCGCCCGTGCGTCCCACCTGAATCTCGATGTCGCGCAACACGGTCGTCGCGCGTTCGGCCGGGAATTTATGCGCCACCGCCCAGCGCGGCGCGCGCGACACGAATCCGAGCCGCGTCTGCAAGGCGATGTCGTCGACCTTGTAGACGACGCCGTCGATGTCGTAGCCGAGCCGTGCGCGATCCGCTTCGAGCCCGCGATAGACGGCGAGCATCTCCTCCACGCTTTCGCAGCGCGTCAGGCGTGGATTGGTCGGCAGCCCCATCGCCGCGAACGCCGCGACGACGCCGGCCTGCGTGTCGTCCGGCAAGGCGCTCGCCTCGCCCCAGGCATAGGCGAAGAAATGCAACGGCCGTTTCGCCGTCATCGCCGGATCGATCTGGCGCAGCGAGCCCGCCGCCGCATTGCGCGGATTGGCGAAAATTTTCTCGCCCGCCTCGGCCTGACGCGCGTTGAGCGCGGTGAAATCCGCGTGCGTCATGTAGATCTCGCCGCGCACGTCGAGCACGTCCGGGACGGCGCCTTTCAGGCGCTGCGGAATCTCGCGGATCGTCCTGACATTGGCGGTCACGTCCTCGCCCTCGAAGCCGTCGCCGCGCGTCGCCGCCTGAACCAGTTCGCCCTTCACATAACGCAACGAGCACGACAGCCCGTCGATTTTCGGCTCGGCGGTGAAGGCGAGCGCAACATCGTCGGAAAGACCGAGAAATCTGCGCACGCGCGCGACAAATTCATGAACCTCGGCGTCGGAAAACACATTGCCAAGCGAGAGCATCGGCGCGGCGTGCTTCACCTTGCCGAACTTCTCTGAGGGCGCGGCGCCGACCTTTCGCGTCAGCGAGTCCGGCGTCGCGAGTTCGGAGAATTCCGCTTCCAGCGCCTCGTAGCGTCGCCGCAAAGCGTCATATTCCGCGTCTGAAATCGTCGGCGCGTCCTCGGCGTGATAGCGCCTGTCGTGCCCGGCGATCTCTTCCGCCAGCCGCGCGTGTTCGGCGCGGGCGGCGGCGATGTCGGCAGCATTATTGGTCATCATCTGTCCCAAAGGCGCAAGATAACCTTCCCGGAGCGAGAAGGCGGCGGCGCAGCCGCCCGATGAGGGGTGAGACCGTCAGATTTTGTCCTCGAACAACCGACCGGCGCAAGACATGGCGCCCGCGCTTCCTCACGCCGGACGCGGCGCCGTCATGCGATAATCGAACACGCGCTTGTAGCGCTCGACCTCGGCTTCGGGGCCTGCGATCTTCGCGGGATTGTCGGAGAGCTTCACCGCCGGCTTGCCCTCGACCGCGATGACCTTGCACACGAGCGACAAGGGATCGAGATCGGCGCCGGCGCCATTGGGCACGCATCCGGTGAAATCATTGGTCAGATTGGTGCCCCAGCCGATCGACGCTTCCGCCTTGCCGCGCAGATAGCGCACCGTCTCCTCGATCGTGTCCACCGTCATGCTGTCGGAGAGAACGATCAGCTTCTGGCGCGGATCGCGGCCGCGCGATCTCCACCAGTCGATCAGCTCCTGCGCGCCTTCGATCGGCGGTGCGGAATCGGGGCGTCCGCCGCGCCAGTCGGCCACCCAGTCCGGCGCGCCCGCGAGAAAGGCGCTGGTGCCGAATGTGTCGGGCAGCATGATCAGCAGATTGCCGTCATAGAGCTTGGCCCAATCGGCGAGCATGGCGTAAGGCGCCTGCCGCAACGCCGCATCGTCGGGCGCGACCGCCGCGTAGACCATCGGCAGTTCGTGCGCATTGGTGCCGATGGCCTCGAGACCGGTGTCCATCGCGTGCTTGACGTTGGACGTGCCGATGAAGCTCTTGCCGAGGCCTTCCTGCATGGCCTCGACGCACCAGCGCTGCCACAGAAAGCCGTGGCGCCGCCGCGTGCCGAAATCGGCGATGCGCAGCGCGCCCTCGTCGCGCAGCGCCCGCAGCCGCTCCACCTTGCCCCAGAGCTTCGCCTTGGCGCGCGCGTAGAGCACATCAAGCTCGAAGCGCGTCATGCCGCGCATCGCGGCGCGGTAGCGCATTTCATTGATGATGGCCAGCGCCGGCACCTCCCACATCGTCGTCTCGCGCCACAGGCCGTCGAAATGCAGTTCGAACTGTCCGTCCTTCTTGTGCAATTCGTAAGGCGGCAACTGGAAAGTGGAGAGATATTCGATGAAGGCCGGCTCGAAAATCTGCTTCTTGCCGTAGAACGTGTTGCCGGCGAGCCAGATCAGTTCGTTCTTGGCGAAGCGCACGGTGCGGGCGTGATCGAGTTGGGCGATCAACTCGCGCTCGTCGATCGTGTCTGCGAGCCGGATGTGCGTCGAACGGTTGATGAGGCCGAACGTCACCCGCCGCTCGCGATGCAGCTTCCAGATCATTTGCTGCATCAGCAGTTTGTAGAAATCCGTGTCGAGCAGCGTGCGCACGACCGGATCGATGCGGAACGAATGGTCGTAGACGCGCGTGGCGAGATCGAGCGGCATGGCGGTTCCGATGGAGGCGCGCGATGGCGCAGGCCCGAAGCGGCGCGATTGAAAAGCAGCCGGGCCGCCTTGTCAAAGCGGCGAATTCGCCCCGGCGATCAGGCGCGCAGCCGCCGCCCGCGCCTCATCGGTGATGGTCGCGCCGGCAAGCATCCGCGCCACTTCCTCCCGCCGCGCGGCGGCGTCGAGCGCGGCGACGCGCGTCGCCACCCGCGCGCCCCTGTCGGCGGCGTCCTTGGCGATGCGCAGATGCGTCGCCGCGCGCGCCGCCACCTGCGGCGCATGTGTGACAGCGAGCACCTGCGCCCGCTCCGCCAGCCGCGCCAGGCGCTGGCCGATGGCGTCGGCCACAGCCCCGCCGACGCCGGTGTCGATTTCGTCGAAGACGAGCGTCGGCGCCGAACCGCGATCCGCCAGCACGACTTTCAACGCCAGCATGAAGCGCGCCAGTTCGCCGCCGGAGGCGACCTTCATCAGCGGTCCGTCCCGCGTGCCGGGATTGGTCTGCGCCCGGAACTCCACCTGATCGATGCCGTCGGGGCCCGACAGGCCGGCGTCGGAAACGATCCCTGTGATGAATTTGGCCCGCTCGAGCTTCAGCGGCGCGAGTTCGCCGCAGACGGCCGCGTCGAGCGTTTTCGCCGCCGCCTTGCGCGCCTTCGACAGCGCGTCGGCGCGGCGGGCATAGAGCGCCTCGGCTTCGGCCGCCGCCTGCGACAGCCTCACCAGCCGCGCCTCTCCCGCATCGAGCGCGGCAAGATCGGCGGCGAATTTTTCCGCCAGCGCCGGCAGCGCCTCCACGGCGCAGGAATATTTGCGCGCCGCGCCGCGCAACGCGAACAATCGTTCCTCGACGCGCTCCAGCTCGCGCGGATCGAAATCGGCTTCTCGCAACGCCGCCTCGATCATCGTCTGCGCCGCGTCGAGCGCGACGATGGCGGCGTCGAGCGCCTTCACCGACGGCTCGATCAGCGTCGGCGCCTGCCCCGCCCGCCGCTCCAGCCGACGCATCACGCCGGACAGCATGGCGATGGGCGCATGATCGCCGCCGACCGCCTCCTGCGCGTCGCGCAGTTCGGCCGTCACCTTCTCGGCCTGCATCATGCCCGCGCGCCGGGCGGCAAGCTCGTCCTCCTCGCCCTGCGACGGCGCGAGCCGGGTCAATTCTTCATGAGCGTGGCGCAAAAAATCGGCGTCGGCGCGCGCTTTGGCGATGCGCGCCTCCTCCCGCTCCAGTTCGGCGCGGGCGGCGCGGACGGCGTGATAGGCGGCGCGCGCCTCGCCCGCCTGCCGGCCGAGCCCGCCATAGGCGTCGACCAGGGCGCGATGCGTCGCCGGCGACACCAGCGCGCGGTCGTCATGCTGGCCATGGATTTCGACGAGTTCGCGCGCGATGCTGCGCAGGGCCTGGGCGCTGATCGCCTGATCGTTGGCGAAGGCGCGCGTGCGCCCGTCCGCCATCTGCACGCGGCGCAGAATGAGATCGCCCTCGACGTCGATGTCATGGGCCCGCGCCTGCGCCCGCGCGGGGTGGTCCGCCGCCAGATCGAAGACGGCCGTCACCTGCCCCTGCGGCTGACCCTCGCGCACCAGCGCGCCGTCGCCGCGCCCGCCGAGCGCCAGCGCAAAGGCGTCGAGAAGGATGGATTTGCCCGCGCCCGTCTCGCCCGTCAGCACCGTCAGCCCACCGCCCAATTGCAGATCGAGCCGATCGATCAGCACGATGTCGCGGATGGCGAGCTGGACGAGCATCGGGCGCGGAACCTGCGCGGCGGGGCCTCAGCCCTGGGACGTCTTGCCGCGGAACAGCCTGGAAATCCAGGAATCCCGGCTTTCCTTCGGCTCCGCGCCGGCGCCTTGCAGCTTGGAAAAGGCGTCCTTGTACCAGGTCGAGTCGGGGAAGTTGTGCCCCAGCACCGCCGCGGCCGTCTGCGCCTCGTGAATGATGCCGAGGCCGATATAGGCCTCCGTCAGCCGCATCAGCGCCTCTTCCGTCTGCCGGGTCGTCTGGTATTTGCCCAGCACCTCGCGGAAGCGATTGATGGCTGCGGTGTAGTTGTTGCGGCGCAAATAGAAACGGCCGACCGACATTTCCTTGCCGGCAAGCTGATCGCGCGTCACCTGAATTTTATATTTGGCGTCTTCGGCATATTCCGATTTCGGATATTTGGTCACCACCGCCTGGAACGCGTCGAGCGCCTTGCTCGCCGTGTCCTGATCGCGCGTGATATCCGGAATCTGGTGGTAATACGCCATCGCGACAAGATATTGCGCATAGGCCGCGTCCGGCGAGGTCGGATAGCGCGCGACGAAGCGCTGGCCGCTCTGGATCGCGTCGGTATATTTGCCGGCCTCGTATTCGGAATAGGTGCTCATGACGAGCCCCTTCCTGGAATATTCCGAATAGGGATGCTGCTTTTCGATATCGTCGAACTTCTTCGCCGCGCCCTCGTAGTCCTTCTTCTGCAACCGGGCGAGACCCTGGTTGTAGCTCTCGTCCGCCGGGACGTCGGGCAGGATTTTCGTCTCGTATTTTTCGCCGAACAGGCCGTCGAGCGAGGAACACGCGCCAAGCGGCGCCGCAAGGGCCGCGACGGCGACAAGTCGCGCGGCCAGGGCGATCGGCGTCCGGGTGCGAAGAAGAGAGGCGAAATTCATGCAGGTCATACTCTCGGCGCCAAGGGAAACGAGCGAGCCGTCGCCTCGCTCTTTAGCGCGTTTGGACACAGCGCGCCACCGTCGACATTGATCGATGAGACAAGGCGTTAATGTGGCGCGCCGCCAAAAACTTCGCCTCCGGCGAAGATTATCGCACGCTGCGGCGCGACCGCCACAGCCTTCCGGCCGCTACGGGCTCAGTTCACGTCCGGCGCATAGGCCGGCGAGACGGCCAGGCCGAGATCGGCGCGCACGCCCTCCCGCCGCGCCGCGGGCGCGATCTCGATCATCTCGTAGTTGGAGCGGTCGGCGAACAGCGCCTCGACCACCGCGACATTCATCTTGTGGCCGCTGCAATAGGAACGGTAATGACCGAGAATCGGGGCGCCGGCCAACGCCAGATCGCCCACCGCGTCGAGCGTCTTGTGGCGGACGAACTCGTCGGCGTAGCGCAGGCCTTCCGGATTGAGAATGCGGTCGCCGTCGAGCGCCACAGTGTTTTCAAGCGAGGAGCCGAGCGCGAACCCGGCCTTCCAAAGCCGCTCCACGTCCTGGATGAAGCCGAACGTGCGAGCCCGCGCGATGTCGTGACGGAACACCTGCGGATCGAGATCGAACACGCGCTTCTGCCGGCCGATCACGGCCTGATGGAAATCGATCTCCACTTCCAGCCGGAAGCCGCGCTCGAAGGGGCGCAGCTCGGAGAAGGCGCGGCCGTTCTCGACGCGAACCGGCTTGAGAATCTTGATGTAGCGGCGGCGCGCTTTCAGCGTCCGCACGCCGGCCTGATCGATGGCCTCGACGAAATAGCCGGCCGACCCGTCCATGATCGGCACTTCCGGTCCATCGACCTCGACGAGGCAATTATCGACGCCGAGGCCGGAAAGGGCCGCGAGCAGATGCTCGATCGTGGCGACGGTCGCCTGCGAGGCGTCGCCAATCACCGTGCACAATTCGGTCATGGAGACCCTGGACCAGCGCGCCTCGATATGGCGCTCGCGGCCGTTGGGCAGTCCGGTGCGAAGAAACACAATACCGCTGTCGGCGTCGGCGGGGTGCAGGATCAGACGGACAGGAGCGTTCGAATGAACGCCGGCGCCGGTAAGAACGACGCGCTCGGCAAGGGTCGTCTGGAGGCCGATTTTCATGCCTGACCTTTTTATTGCGCCGCTGAATTTGTCGGCCGCCTGCAAAAATCCCCAACGCCGCGAAATCACCCGAGTTGAATCACAAAAAGAACAAGGGATTTTGATCGACTGACGTTGCGAATCGCCATCACGGTTAACCGATCGGCGAGGGCAAAATACGCGCGGCCGGCCACGCCGCCAAATCACGCTTTCTTACCGTCTGTTACATATGCAACGTGATGCACGCCGCCTTATTTTTAACTATGAAAACAGATCGTTAGAAAATGATTAAGCCCGCGCCTGAGCGCGGGCCGTTTTTTTTCGCGGACTGTTGCTGCGGGGTCGCGGTTCAGTTCGACTGGCGGCGCAGGAACGCCGGGATTTCGAGTTGGTCGTCCTCGATCGCCCGCGACGGTTGCATCGGCCGGCCGTGATGATCGAGGCCCTGCTGCGCGCGCGGCGCCGGCGCGGCGGGCCGCTTGCCGTATTCCGAATGCACCGGATTGGGCGCGCGCGGCGGCTGGTGGCCGATTTGCGGCGCCGCCGGACGCGCCGGCTGGGTAGTCTCTTCCGCCTTGCTCATGCCGAAGGCCGCGAGGCGCTCGAGCAGGGTGCGGCGCTTGTTCTCGGCCGGCGAGGCCTCCGGACGGACGGGCTCGCCGCGCTGCGCGCGCAACTGATTCTGGCCCGGAAGCGGCAGGTCGGACACGTCGGGCATGGCGCGCGGTTGGCGCAGCAAGGGCTGCTCCGCCGCCGGCGGCACGAAGGGGCCGGCGTGATACGTCTCGACCGGGCGCGGCGCCGGGGCCGGCGGCTCGGCGAAATAGGTCTGGCGCGGCGCGGCCGGCTGCACCTGCACGTCGTGACGGGCGATCGGCTGCGGCGCGGGCTGCTCGTAATGATGCTGCGCCGCCGGCGCGGGCTCATGATAGACGGGCGCCTGCTGAACCGGCGGCTCGATGGGCTGCGGCGCCTGCATGACGACCGGCTGCGGCGCCGGCTCCACCAGGCGCTGCGCCTCGGGGCGCGGCGCGGTCTGGGCGCGCAGGCGCTGCGCCACCTCGGCGATGCGGGCTTCGGCGGCGCTGAAGTCGCGGGCGACGGCGCCGGCCGGCTGGTCGATGCCGGTGGCCACCACCGACACGCGCATGATGCCTTCGAGGCCGGGGTCGAGCGTCGCGCCAAGGATGATGTTGGCGTCCTCGTCCACTTCCTGACGGATGCGGCTGGCCGCCTCGTCGATTTCATAAAGCGTCAGATCGCTGCCGCCGGTGATCGAGATCAGCAGGCCGCGCGCGCCCTTCATCGAGGTCTCGTCGAGCAGCGGGTTGGCGATGGCCGCCTCGGCGGCCATGATCGCGCGGCGGTCGCCGGTCGATTCGCCCGTGCCCATCATCGCCTTGCCCATCTCGCGCATCACGGCGCGCACGTCGGCGAAGTCGAGATTGATGAGGCCTTCCTTGACCATCAGATCGGTGATGCAGGCCACGCCCGAATAGAGCACCTGATCGGCCATGGCGAAGGCGTCCGCGAAGGTCGTCTTCTCGTTGGCGACGCGGAACAGGTTCTGGTTGGGAATGACGATCAGCGTGTCGACGGATTTCTGCAGTTCGGTGATGCCGGAATCGGCGATGCGCATGCGCCGCTGGCCTTCGAACTGGAACGGCTTGGTGACGACGCCGACGGTGAGAATGCCCATGTCGCGGGCGATGCGGGCGATGACCGGGGCCGCGCCCGTGCCCGTGCCGCCGCCCATGCCGGCGGTGACGAACACCATATGCGCGCCAGCCAGATGATCGCGGATTTCCTCCAGCGCTTCCTCCGCCGCCGCCCGGCCGACTTCCGGCTGCGAGCCGGCGCCAAGACCCTCGGTGACCTGCAGGCCCATCTGGATGATCCGCTCGGCCCTGGAGGCCGTCAGCGCCTGCGCGTCGGTGTTGGCGACGATGAAATCGACGCCGACGAGACCGGACACGATCATGTTGTTGACGGCGTTTCCGCCCGCGCCGCCGACGCCGCACACCATGATTCGCGGCTTCAGTTCCCGAAGTTCAGGAGCTTTGAGATTGATCGTCATTGTCTGGCCTCTCGACAGGGAGCGCTCCGCCGCGTCCCGTTTGTGTTTACTGATTCGAATCTTGCCGGTTCCGGCCGCCGCGCCGGCTCCCGCAAGGGTGATACGCCTAGAAACTGTCCTTCAACCATCGCCCGACCCGGGCGAGATAGCCGTCGGTGCCGGTCGCCTGCACCATTCCCGCGCCGCGCGGTTCAAAGTGCTCGATGCCCGTCACCTGCGGGTAGATCATGAGGCCGACGGCCGCCGAAAACGCCGGATTTTTCGCGGACTCGGGCAAACCCTGGATGCCGAGCGGACGCCCGACCCGCACCTGACCGAGCAGGATGCGTTTCGCCGCCTCGGTTACGCCGGTGAGCTGACTCGCGCCGCCCGTGAGGACGATTCGCAGGCCGGCATGGGGCTTCTGACCCGCCGCTGTCAACCGGTCGCGCGTCAATTCAAGGATCTCATCGACGCGCGGCTTGATGATGCGCACGAGTTGCGCTTTCGGCAAGTGGCTCGGATGGTCGCCGTCGTCGCCCACCTGCGTCACCGCGATCGTCTCGCGATCGTCCGAGGGCGAGGAAATGCAGGCCCCATACAGGGTCTTCAGGCGCTCGGCGTCGGCGAGCCGCGTGTTGAGGCCGCGCGCGATGTCCATCGTGATGTGATTGCCGCCGACCGCCACGGCGTCGACATGCGTCAAAGAGCCGCCGGCGAACATGCCGATCGAAGTGGTGCCGCCGCCGAGATCAATCAGCGCCGTGCCCATCTCCGCCTCGTCGTCGACCAGCGCCGACAGGCCGGCGGCGTAGGGCGTCGACACCATCGCCTCGACGCCGAGGTGGCAGCGCTCGACCGCCAGCATCAGGTTGCGCGCCGCCGCGGCGTCGCAGGACACGACATGCATGTCCGCGCCGAGTTCGTCGCCGAACATGCCCTTGGGATCGCGGATGCCGCGCGCCGCGTCGAGCCGGTAGCCCGTCGGCAGCGAATGCAGCACCGCCCGCCCCTGCCGCGCCGTGCGCGAGGAGCACGCCTCGAGCACGCGATGAATGTCGGATTCCGAAACCGCCCGCCCGGAGACGCCGATCTTGGCTGCGTAATGCTGCGAGCCGATGCGCCCGCCAGTCATGTTGACGATGACGCTTTCAACCTGCACGCCGGCCATGCGCTCGGCCGCGTCCACCGCGAGGCGGATGGCGTTTTCCGCCTCCTCCATGTCGACGATGACGCCGCCCTTGACGCCGCGCGAGCGCTGATGGCCGATGCCGAGTATCTGGCAGCGATGCGTGCGCCCGCGCAGCATGTCCGACGCCTCCATCGGCGCGAGGCGCGCGATCAGGCAGACGATTTTGGACGTGCCGACGTCAAGCACCGACAACATGGCCGTTTTGCGCGTCGAAAGGGGGCGCATTCTCGGCGGCATCAAACGCGAACTCATGTCTGACCACCTTTGGGCTTCGCCTTTTTGGCGAGGCTTTCCGCACGCAGGCTCGCGGCCTCCTCGGACAGGCGCGCGACGATGCGGCCCGGCTGACGCAGGTCGAGAGAAAGCACATCCTTGTCGAGAACCCGCCAGTCGCGTTGCGCCTGCGCCAGCGCCGCGACGGCGGCGGCGGGGTCGCGCTCGGGCAGTTTGACCTCGACATTGTTGGTCATCTTCAGCGTCCATCGACGCTCGGCGACGAGCATGCCGGCGCGGATGCGCGGACGCAGGTCGCCCGCCGCCTCCATCAGCCTCGCGAATTCGGCGGCGCGCGCGTTGGCGCCGTCGCCGACGACGAAGGGCAGGCCGGCGAAGCGCTGGTCGCGCATGTCGTCGATGACCTTGCCGTCGGCGGAAACGATCGTCACCTTGCCGGCGTTTTGCCACACCGCCACCGGCTGGCGCTCCTCGATCTCGATCAGCAGCCGGTTCGGATAGAACTTGCGCACCCTGGCGTTGCGGATCAGCGGCGCAGCGATCAGCCGCTCGCGCGTCTGCGCGGCATCGAGGAAGATCAGGGAATTCCTCGGCCCGACGCCGGCCAGCGCCAGAACCTCCGGCTCGGAAAGCTCGCCCTGCCCGGTGATCGTCACCGCGTCGATGCCGAAGCCGAGCGCCCTGGCCAGAACGTCGCGCGGCGCGCCGTTCTGATCGACGAAGATCTGATATTGGCCGCCGCGCGCGACGGCGTAGCCGAAAACCGCGCCCATCAGCAAAAAGACGAGCAGCGTGCCGAAGCCGCGGCGCGTCGTCAGCGCCGCCGCGCGCGTCCAGACGCCCTTGCGCGCCGCGCGCGCGCGGCGCGGCGGCGCGATCGGCCCGCGCGGGGCGGCGACGGACGCGTGATTGGCGGAGGCAAACGCCGGGCGAGCGGGGACAAGGCCTTCGAGACCTTCCCTCAGCGATCGCAGGAGGCGTCTTCCACCATCCATTTGACAAGCTCACCAAACGACATGCCGGCGTAAGCGGCCATTTCCGGAACCAGGGACGTCTCCGTCATGCCGGGTTGCGTGTTGACCTCCAGCACGACGAGTTCGCCGGAACCGTCCGGCCTGTCGTCGTAGCGGAAGTCGCTTCGGCTGACGCCGCGACACCCGAGCGCCCTGTGCGCCTTGAGCGCCAACTCTTGAATCTTTTGGTAAATATTTCCTTTAAGATTTGCCGGAAGGATGTGGATAGAGCCGCCTTTCGCATATTTCGCGTGATAGTCGTACCAGCCGCCGTCGGCGGCGCGAATTTCGATCACATCCAACGGCTTGTCGCCCATGACCGCGCAGGTCAGCTCGCGCCCGGCGATGAATGTCTCCGCCAGCATTTCGTCGCCGTGAGGCCAGTCCGGCTTCAGCATCTCCTGGGGCGGATGCGGCGTTCCGTCCTGCACGATGAACACGCCGAAGGACGAGCCCTCCGCCACCGGCTTGAGCACATAGGGCGGCGGCAAAACATGCGCCTTCGCCGCCTCGAAGCGCGAGACAAGCCGGCCCGACGGCACGGGCACGCCCGCCGCCGCCATCACCGTCTTGGCCTTCTCCTTGTGCATGGCCAGCGCCGAGGCCAGCACGCCCGAATGCGTGTAGGGAATGCGCAGCGTCTCCAGCACGCCCTGAATCGAGCCGTCCTCTCCCGCCGGCCCGTGCAGCGCGTTGAAGGCGACATCGGGCTTGAGCGCCGCCAGCACGGTCGCGATGTCGCGGCCGACATCGACCGGCGTCACCCGATAGCCGACGCCCTCGAGCGCTTTGGCGCAAGCCGCCCCCGAGCGCAGCGACACCTCCCGCTCGGACGACCACCCGCCCATCAGAACCGCGACATGTTGGGTCATTTCAGAGATCCAGTCTGGTTTGATCGTCGGCCTTCTCGCGCTTCGCCTTCCTGAAAAGCGACGTGTCCTGCCACGGAATTTGCAGCGGATTGGCCGGCTGGAAGAGTTGCTCGACGGTGACGATCTGGATTTTCGGGAACGGCGTGCGCCATTGCTGGTCGCCCTCGGGTTTATAGAAGCCGGCGGCGGCGGCCTGTGAAATCATGCCCTTGGTCGGCGCCTCCAGCGTCAGGAACACGCCCATTTTCGCGCCTTCCTGATCGACGGTGACGATGAGGTCTTTCACCATCGCCGGCGTCAGGCTTTGCCCGCCCTTGACCGAGACAATCGCCTTTTCCGTGCGTTTGCCGTCCGGCTTGAAATAGATGTAGCCGTCGACGCCGCCGTCGCCGCCCTTCTTGCCGCCCTTGTAGGGCTGCGCCTCGATCATCGACAAAGCCCATTTCTGGAATTCGTATTTGTCCTGCGCCGCCAGCGCGCGGGCGCCGTCCACGTCCTTCGGCACGCCGACGACGTCGAAGGCGATCTTCGGGAAGGCCTCCTTCAGGCGGCGGCGGATGAGGCCGATGGCCAGATGCGTGATGTCGATGCCGATCCAGCGCCGGTCGAGCCTGGCCGCCGCATGCAGCGTCGTGCCGCAGCCGCAGAACGGATCGAGCACCACGTCACCCGGATTGGACGAGGCGGAAAGAATGCGCTCCAGCAACGCCACGGGCTTTTGCGTGGGATAGCCGAGGCGTTCGGCGGCTTGGGCGCCTATCGGAGGAATATCGTCCCAGAGAGATTGTATACGCTCCCCAAGACTTTCGTCTTCATACATCTTGAGCCGCAATGCACCGTCCGGCGTGCTTGGAAAATGCAAGCGCCCTTCGGCATCATATCGCTGCATTCGTTCCCGGTTGCATGACCAACCGTTTGGGTGTGGTTGGTAGGTGATTCCGTTAGATGCTGTGTAGGGATAGTGTAAATTTGGTCTAACACCTGGATTTCGCAACGTTACTGACTGCCATCGACGACCATCCCCATCTTGCTTTGGATATTTTTGTGCATTCGCTTCTCTGCTGAGTTGTCTGAAGGGTTGGTTCCAAATCCTCTTAATTCCTTTTGTGTAAAAGAGGATTGTGTCTGTAACGTCACCATAAGATCCCGTAACATTCCCGTGGGCAAACGTCCTTTTCCAAACTATCTCATTCGTAAAACGCTCTTTCCCGAACACCGCGTCGAGCAAAATCTTGAGATAATGGCTCGCGGTCGGGTCGCAGTGCAGATAGAGCGAGCCGGTCGGCTTCAGCACACGATGCAGTTCGATGAGCCGCACCGCCATCATCGCCAGATAGGCCATCAGGTCGTTCTCTTTCAGGAACGACCGCATCGCCCGCAGCATTTCGGCGGCGTCGGAATTGCCCGAGGTCATCACCTCGTCGAAGGCGCGCTCGGCGCTGTCGTTCCAGTGCCACGTGTCGTCGAACGCCTCGATCTGCGCCTGGCTCTGGTGCCCGTCCGGCGCCTTGAACAGCACATTATACGTGGCGTTGGAGTTGAACGGCGGATCGAGATAGACGAGATCGACCGACCCGTCGGCGACATAATCGCGCAGGATGGCGAGATTGTCGCCGTAATACAGCGTGTTGCGCCCGGCCATCCACTGCCCCTCTTTCGCAACCCTCTCCCGGAGGGAGAGGGTCGGCGCGGAACGCGCCGGGGTGAGGGGGTTGCGCTTCGCGGCTTTATGCGCGCGGCCGCGTAACCCCTCATCCGGCCGCTGCGCGGCCACCTTCTCCCGCCGGGAGAAGGTTCAACCCTTCACCCCGATCCGCCGGATTTCCCAGTGCAGATCGACGCCCGAATGCGCCTTCACCCGCGCGCGCACCTCTTCGCCCAACGCCTCGATGTCGGCGGCGGTGGCGGCGCCGCGATTGATGAGAAAATTGCAATGCAGGGTCGAAACCTGCGCGTCGCCGACGACGAGGCCCCGGCAGCCGGCTTCGTCGATCACCTTCCACGCGCTCAGGGGCTTCGGGTTCTTGAAGGTCGAGCCGCCGGTCTTTTCCCGGATCGGCTGCGAGGCCTCGCGCTGCGCGACGACCCGGTCCATCTCGGCGAGAATTTCGGCCTTGTCGCCGGGCTTCAACCGGAACAGGGCGCCGGTGAAGATCACATCCTCGGCAATGGCGCAGTGCCGGTAGGAAAAACCCATGTCGGCATGGCTGAACACATGAACCTTGCCGGCGCGATCGACGCCGCGCGCCTCGACGAGAACGTCCGTCGTCTCGCCGCCATGCGCGCCGGCGTTCATGCGCAGGGCGCCGCCGATGGCGCCGGGAATGCCGCGATAGAAGGCGACGCCGCCAAGCCCGGCCTCCGCCGCCGCTTTCGCGAACATCATGTCCGGCACGGCCGCGCCGACGCGCATCCGGCCGCCGTCCAGAATTTCGATGGCGCCGAAGCCCTTGCCGCCGAGCCGAACGACGACGCCCGGCACGCCGCCGTCGCGGATGATGACATTCGAGCCGAGGCCCAGAACCATCACCGGAATGTCTCGCGGGCAACGCGACAGAAAACAGGCGAGATCGTCCTCGTCCGCCGGCGAGAACAGAACCTGCGCCGGCCCGCCGACGCGAAACCAGGTGTAGGGCGCGAGCGGCTGGTTGGCGGCGAGGCGCCCGCGCAGATCGGGCATGGCCCGCGCCAGATCGCCCGTGATGTCGGGGAAGCTCACGCCTCCGCTCCCGCCGCGAGTTGACCGGGCAGCGCATACGCCCATTGCGTGATGTTGCCGGCGCCGAGCAGCACGACATAATCCTCAGAGCGAGCCAGCGCGCGGATCATGTCGGGCAATTCGTCGGGGCTTTTCAGCGCCATCGCGTTGCGGTGGCCGTGCGCCTTGACGGCGGCGACGAGATCGTCGCGGCTGACGCCGGGAATGGGCTGCTCGCCCGCCGCGTAGACATCGGCGACGATGACCACGTCGGCGTCGTTGAGGCAGGTGGCGAATTCATTGAACAGCGATTGCAGCCGCGTGTAGCGATGCGGCTGCACCACGGCGATGACCTGCCCCCTGGTGGAGGCGCGCGCCGCGCGCAGCACGGCGGCGATCTCGACCGGATGGTGGCCGTAATCGTCGAAGATCGCCGCGCCGTTCCATTCGCCGGTGCGGGTGAAGCGCCGCTTGACGCCGCCGAAGCCCGCCAGCGCCGCCTTCACGTCCTCCGGCTTCATGCCCAGTTCGAGCGCCACGCAGATCGCCGCCGTCGCGTTGAGCGCGTTGTGGTGGCCCGGCATCGGCAGCACGAGATCGTCGAGCGCGATTTCGCGTCCCGACTTGCGGTCGCGATAGACGATGGAGAAGCGCGACTTGCCCCCGGACAGGTCGATGTTGCGGATGCGCGCGTCGGCCTGCGGATTCTCGCCATAGGTGATGACGCGGCGGTCCTCGATCTTGCCGACGAGATCCTGCACCGTCGGATGGTCGAGGCACATCACCGCGAAGCCGTAGAACGGCAGGTTCTCGACGAATTGCCGGAATGCCTCCCTGATCGCGTCGAACGTCTTGAAATGATCGAGATGCTCGGGGTCGATATTGGTGACGATGGCGACGTCGGCCGGCAGCTTCAGGAACGTGCCGTCGCTCTCGTCGGCCTCCACCACCATCCATGGTCCCGCGCCGAGGCGCGCATTGGTGCCATAGGCGTTGATGATGCCGCCGTTGATGACCGTCGGGTCGAAATGGCCGGCGTCGAGCAGCGTCGCGACGAGCGAGGTCGTCGTCGTCTTGCCATGCGTGCCGGCGATGGCGACGCATTGCTTGAGACGCATCAGTTCGGCCAGCATTTCGGCGCGGCGCACCACCGGAAGGCGCTTCTCGCGCGCGGCGACCAGTTCGGGATTGTCGCGCTTGATCGCGGTCGACACGACCACCACTTCCGCGAGCCCCAGATTGCGCGCGTTATGGCCGATATGCACCGTCGCGCCCTTGTCGCGCAGACGCTTGACATTGGCGTTCTCGGCCGCGTCCGAGCCCTGCACCCTGTAGCCGAGATTGAGCAGCACCTCGGCGATGCCCGACATGCCGATGCCGCCGATGCCGACGAAATGGATGGCCCCGAGTTCGGGCGGCAGTTTCATGACGTCAGACTCCGTTCGTCCCCTTGCGCGCCGCCACGTCCAGAACCAGCTCGGCCAGCCGGTCCGCCGCGTCGGCGATGCCCGCGCTTCTTGCCGCTTCGGCGCGTTTCGTCAAGTTTTGCGGGTCGGCCAGCGCCTCGATCAGAGCGTTGGCGAGGAATTGCGGGGTGAATTGCGGCTGCGGCACGACCAGCGCCGCCCCGGTCGCCGCCAGATGGGCGGCGTTGGCCGCCTGATCCTGGTCGATCGCGTGCGGAAACGGCACCAGGATCGACGGCCGGCCGATGACCGCCAGTTCCGACACGGTCGAGGCGCCGGAGCGCGCGATCACCAGATGGGCCTGCCCCATCCGGGCCGGCAAGTCGCTGAAAAACGGCGCGATTTCGGCTTGAAGCCCGAGCCGCGCATAAATCTCGCGCACGCGGGCCTCATCCTCGCCGCGCGCCTGCTGCACGAGGCCGATGCGCGCCCGCATATCGGCGCCCAGAAGCTCCATCGCCGCCGGCACGATGTCCGACATCACCCTGGCGCCCTGCGAGCCGCCGGTGACAAGCACGTTGAGCCGCGCCCCGTCGAACGCCGGAAACGGCGCCTGCGCCGCCGCGATCACCGCCGGGCGCACCGGATTGCCGGTATGCCGCGCCTTGGCGCGGATGGCGTCGCTGACGCCGCCGAGCGTCTCGAAGCCGGTGGCGATGGCGTCGACGCGGCCCGCGAGAAACCGGTTGGCGCGGCCCATCACCGCGTTTTGCTCGTGCAGGATGGTCGGCGCGCCGAGGATCGTCGCCGCCAGCAGCGGCGGCACGGTCGGATAGCCGCCGAAGCCGACCACCGCCATCGGCCGCGCCTTCCACACCACGCGCAAGGCGACCGCCGTGCCGCGCGCCAGCACGGCGGCGGCTTTGGCCTTGCCCAGCGCGCCGCCGCCCGTCGGCGTCGCCGCCGGAATGGCGTGAACGGCGCGGGCGCGAAACTGCGCGCCGTATTTCACGGCGCGGTCGTCGGTGGCAAGTTCCACCGGCACGCCACGCCGCATCAGCGCGTCGGCGAGCGATTCCGCCGGAAACAGATGGCCGCCGGTGCCCCCGGCCGCCACCAGAACGCAGGATTCAGGCATGTGCGAGAGCCCCGTGATCTTCCTGGACATAGACCTCCGCGCGCGGCCGCTTGCGCGTCGCCGCGATCAGGCAGCCCATGCCGAAGGCGAGCGAAATCAGCGACGACCCGCCGTAGGAAATGAACGGCAATGTCATGCCCTTGGCCGGCATCAGGTGCAGATTGACCGCCATGTTGATGACGCTCTGCGCGCCGAACAGCATCACAAGGCCAGCCGTCGCGAACCGGCAGAACGGATCGGCGTTGCGCATCGCGCTCGACAGGCCGCGAAGGACGATGAAGGCGAAGACCGCGACAATAGCGAGACAGACCAGAATGCCGAATTCCTCGCCGGTGACGGCGAAGATGAAATCGGTGTGGCTGTCCGGCAGGATGCGCTTCATCGTGCCCTCGCCCGGCCCCTTGCCGAGCCAGCCGCCGCTGATGAACGAATCCAGCGCGGTGTCGACCTGAAACGTGTCGCCCGCGCCGACGCCCTGCGAGGGATCGAGGAACTTGTCGATGCGCGCGCGCACATGCGGCACGAATTTATAGGCGATGAGCGCCCCGCTGAGGCCGCCGCCGGCAATGCCGGCGATCCACAGCCAGTGCACGCCGGCCATGAAGAACAACCCGGCCCAAACCAGCGAGACCAGCATGGTCTGGCCGAAGTCCGGCTGCATCATCAGCGGAATGATCGTCGCCGGCAGCAGCAGCAGCGCCATCAGATTGGCGGGTAAATCCTTGTGCCTGCCGCCTTCCGAAAACGCCCAGGCGACCAGGATGACGAAGGCAGGCTTGACGAACTCCGACGGCTGAACGCCGAAGATCCAGCGTCGCGCGCCCTTGACCTCGTGGCCGAACATCAGCGCCGCGAAGATCATCGCCATGCCCAGCACGAAAACGGCGAGCGCGACGCGCCGCACATGGCGCGGCGACAGAAAGGACGTGATCGCCATCACCGCCAGCGCGGGAACGAGATACAGCGCCTGCCGATGCACGAAATGGAAGGTCGAAAGCCCCAGCCGCTCGGCCACCGGCGGCGAACCCGCCATGGTCAACACCAGTCCGAGCACCATCAGAAGACCGATCGCGCCGAGCAGCCAGCGGTCAACGGTCCACCACCAATCAGCGAAAGCCGTGCGTTCAGCGCGTGACACCATGGCCAACCCCTCAGGCTTCAGCCGCGACGATCCGCGCGACCGCCGCGCGGAACGCCTCGCCCCGTTTCTCGAAATTGTCGAACTGGTCGTAGGAAGCGCAGGCCGGCGACAGCAGCACCACCGGCTCCTTCGCCTCGCTCGCCGCCGCATCGCGCGCCGCGGCCTGCGTCGCGGCCTCCAGCGTGCCGCAGCGCTCGTAGGCGACGACTCCGTCCAGCGTGCGCGCGAAATCCTCCGCCGAAGCGCCGATCAGATAGGCCCTGGCGACGCGGTCGAACAAGGGCCGCAGCGGCTCAACGCCGCCTTCCTTCGCCTTGCCGCCGAGAATCCAGTGAATGTCGCGGAACGACAGCAGCGCCTTCTCGGCGGCGTCGGCGTTGGTCGCCTTGGAGTCGTTGACGAACAGCACGCGGCCGCGCTGGCCGACCAGCTCCATGCGATGCGCCAGACCCGGAAAGCTGAGCAAGCCCGTCTGAATCTGCGTCTCGTCGAGCCCCAGCGCCGAACAGGCGGCGTAGGCGGCGGCGGCGTTCTGCCAATTATGCGCGCCGCGCAGCGACGACACGCCGGCAAGATCAGCCACCGCGCGCGGTCGGCCGAGCGAGGACACGTAAATCCGGCCGTCGGCGTAATGCACGCCGTCGCTCTCGCCGCGCCCCGCCATCAGCAGCGCCGGCGGCCTCTTCGCCCAGAACCTCACCGCGATGGCGCGGCACCATTCGTCGCCGGCGCCGATGATGCCGATGTCGGAGGCGAGGATCATCCGTTCCTTCACGCCGGCGTAATTCTCCATCGTTCCATGTCGGTCGATATGATCGGGCGTGAGATTGAGCAGCACGCCGACGCTCGGCTTCATCGACGGCGCCAGATCGATCTGGAAGGTCGAGCATTCGATGACGTGAACGCGACCGGCGGCCGGCGGCTCGAGGTCGAGCGCGGGCACGCCGATATTGCCGCCCATCTGTGCGTCGCGGCCGGCGCTTGTCAGGATATGCGCGATCAGCGCCGTCGTCGTCGACTTGCCGTTGGTGCCGGTGACGCACACGACCGGCGCGTCGGGCGCCAGAGCCGCGCGCTCCCGGAAGAACAGCTCGATGTCGCCGATGATTTCGACGCCGGCCTCGTTCGCGCGCCTGGCGGTCCAGTGCGGTTCGGGATGCGTCAGCGGCACGCCGGGCGACAGGATCAGCGCGTCGAAACTTTTCCAATCCGCCCGCGCCAGATCGACGACGGCGATTCCCGCGCCGCGCGCCTTGTCGCGGGAGGTCTCGCTGTCGTCCCAGGCGGACACGCGGCAGCCGCCGGCGATGAGCGCGCGGGCCGTCGCCAGCCCCGAGCCGCCGAGGCCGAACAATGCGACATGGCGTCCGTTGAAGGTCGAAACCGGAATCATCAACGCACCTTCAGGGTCGAGAGGCCGATCAGCGCCAGCACGAAGGCGATGATCCAGAACCGCACCACCACCTGCGATTCCGACCAGCCGAGTTGCTCGAAATGATGATGGATCGGCGCCATGCGAAACACGCGCTTGCCGGTCAGCTTGAAGGACGTAACCTGCACGATCACCGACAGGGCCTCGAGCACGAACAGACCGCCAACGATGGCGAGCACGAATTCATGCTTCACCGCCACGGCGATCGTGCCGAGCATGCCGCCGAGCGCCAGCGAGCCGGTGTCGCCCATGAAGATTTGCGCCGGCGGCGCGTTGAACCACAGGAAGCCGAGTCCCGCGCCGATCACCGCTCCGCACATCACGGCGAGTTCGCCGGCGCCGGCGACGTAGTTGATGCCGAGATAGGAGGCGAAAATCGCGTTGCCGGCGAGATAGGCGATCAGCGCGAACGTGCCCGTGGCGATCATCACCGGCACGATGGCGAGGCCGTCGAGCCCGTCGGTCAGGTTGACCGCGTTGCCCGCCGCCGTGATGACGATGGCGGCGAAGGGCAGGAAGAACCAGAACAGATTGACCAGCCAGCCGTTGACGAAGGGAACCGCGAGCTTCGTCGCAGGCGCGTCCATCGAGAACGGGGCCACGAGCGAATGGAAGAAGCCGGAGACGCTCGTCACGGTCGGCGTCACGCTGGCGCACATCATGAAATAGGCGGCGAGAACGCCGATGACGATCTCGCCCGCGAGTCGCGCCCGCGACGAGAAGCCCGCATGCGTCTGCTTCGTCACTTTCAGATAATCGTCATAGAAGCCGATCACGCCGAAGCCGATGGTGACGAACAGCACGATCCAGACATAGGCGCTCTTCGGATTGGCCCACAGCACCGTCGAGACGATGAGGCCCGACAGGATCATCAGGCCGCCCATCGTCGGCGTGCCCTTCTTGGCGAGATGCGACTGCGGCCCGTCGCTGCGGATCGGCTGGCCCTTGCCCTGCTTGATGCGCAGGGCGGCGATGATGCCCGGCCCGAAGAAGAAAACGAACGCCAACGCCGTCGCCACCGCGCCGCCGGCGCGGAACGAGATGTAGCGAAACAGATTCAGCGGACTGAAATAGGGCGAGAGTTCCGCCAGCCAGGTGAGCATGTCCGCTTGTCCTTATGCCATTTCCGCGGCGCGCGCCGGCTCGGGCGCGAAGCGTTGCCTGAGCGTCGCCACCACCGGCCCCATGCGGCTGCCGTTCGATCCCTTGACGACGACGACGTCGCCGGCGCCAATGGCCTCGACGACGATCGGCGTCAGTTCCGCCGCATTGGCGCGCCAGGCGCCGCGCCGCGCTTCCGGCAGCGCCTCGTGCAAATGCTTCATCATCGGCCCGGCCGTGAACACCGCGTCAATGTCATTGCCGACCACGGCTTCGAGCAGCGCCGCGTGCAGCCGCGGCGAGGTCGGACCCAATTCCAGCATGTCGCCGAGCACGGCGATGCGCCGGCCGCCTTCGCCGGGCGTCGTCTCGCCCGCGAGCGCCAGCGCCGCGCGCATCGACGCCGGATTGGCGTTGTAGCTCTCGTCGATCAGCGTGAAGGCGCCCGTGTCCGCGCGCAGCATGTGACGCGCGCCGCGGCCGACCGGCGCGGCGAAACCGGCCAGCGTCGCCGCCGCCTCGTCGAGTCCGACGCCCGAGGCCTTGCACGCCGCCAGAACCGCCAGCGCGTTCATCGCCTGATGCCGGCCCGGCGCGCCGAGACGAAACGCGATCTCCCGTCCGAACATGCCGGCGCGCACGCGCGATCCCTCGCACTCGGGCGTGACGTCGAGGAGACGCGCATCCGCCTCCGCATGTTCGCCGAAACTGAGAATATGGCCGGCGGGCGAGCGCCGCGCGGCGCCCTCCAGAATGGAATATTCGGCGATGTCGCGGTTGATCAGCGCCACGCCGCCCTTCGTCAACCCGGAGAAGATTTCGCCCTTGGCCTCCGCGATCGCCGCCACGGAGGCGAAATGCTCCAGATGCACCGGCGCCACCGTTGTGACGATCGCGATATGCGGCCTGGCCATCGCGACCAGCGGCGTGATTTCGCCGGCGTGGTTCATGCCGATCTCGAACACGCCGAAGCGCGTCGTCGAGGGCATGCGCGCCAGCGACAGCGGCACGCCCCAATGATTGTTGTAGGAGGCGGCCGAGGCGTGCGTCGCGCCGAATTTCGACAGCACGAAGCGCAACGCCTCTTTGGTCGAGGTCTTGCCCGCCGATCCGGTCACCGCGATCACGCGCGCCTGCGTCCGCTCCCGCGCCGCGACGCCCAGATCGCGCATCGCGGCCAGCGTGTCGCGCACGACATAGAGCGGTCCGGCGCCGGCGAGCGGGTCGACATGCGCTTCGTCGACGACCGCCGCCGCGGCGCCTTTCCCGAATGCCGCGCGCACGTAATCGTGGCCGTCGCTGGAATCGCCCCGGATGGCGAAAAACAGATCGCCGGGGACAAGCGTGCGCGTGTCGATGGAGACGCCGCCGACGCCCGGCGCAAGGCCGCCGCTGGCGCGCGCCTTCAGCGGCGCCAGCAGGCCCAGTCCCGACCACAATTGATCCCGCATCATTCCCTAGCCTTTCAGCGCCGCGCGCGCGGCTTCGTGATCGGAAAACGGCAGCACCCTGTCGCCGACGATCTGGCCCGTTTCGTGGCCCTTGCCGGCGATGAGCAGCGCGTCCCCCGTTTGCAGCATCGCGACGCCCGCCGCAATGGCCTCCGCGCGGTCGCCTATTTCGCGGGCCGCGCCCGGCGTCATGCCGGCGAGAATCTCGGCGCGAATCGCCGCCGGCGCCTCGGAGCGGGGATTATCGTCGGTGACGATCACGACATCGGCGCCGCGCGCCGCGATCTCGCCCATGATCGGCCGTTTGCCGCGATCGCGGTCGCCGCCGCAGCCGAACACGACGATCAGCCGGCCGGGCGCGAAGGGTCGCAACGCCGCCAGCGCCTTGTCCAGCGCATCGGGCTTGTGCGCGTAATCGACGAAAACGGGCGCCTCGCCCTTGCGGCCGATCAGCTCCAGCCGCCCCGGCGCGCCTTCCAGCTTCTCAAGCGCGGCGAAAACCTTGTCGGCGTCGCCCCCCGTGGCGATGACGATCCCCGCCGCGACCAGCGCGTTCGACGTCTGGAAGTCGCCGGCCAGCGGCAGCAGCACGCGATGCGCGCGACCCGCGTGCGCGATGACGAGCCGCGTCGCCAGACCTTCCGCCTCCGCCGAGTCGAGCCGCAGGAATTCGCCTTGCGCGCCGACCGTCAGCGCCCGCGCGCCGCGCGCGCGCGCCGCCGCGACAACGCGGCTCGCGACATCGCTGTCGGCGTCGATGATCGCGGGCGCGTCAGGCGGCAGCAACGTGTCGAACAGCCGCAATTTGGCGGCGAGATAATCCTCGACGGTTGGGTGATAGTCGAGATGGTCGCGCGACAGATTGGTGAAGGCCGCCGCCGCGAGCCGCACGCCGTCGAGCCGGCGTTGGTCGAGCCCGTGCGAGGAGGCCTCCATCGCCAGATGCGTCACGCCCTCGGCCGTCATCTCGTCGAGCAGCCTGTGCAGCGTCACCGGATCGGGCGTCGTCAGCGAGCCATAGACCTCGCCCGAGGGCGCCACAACGCCGATGGTCCCCAGCGACGCGGCGGCATGGCCGAGCGCCAGCCACAATTGGCGGGTGAAGGCCGCGACGGACGTCTTGCCGCTGGTTCCGGTGATGGCGGCGATGCACTCGGGCTGGCGAGGATAAAGCGCCGCGGCCGCCTGTGACAACGCGGCGCGCACATCCTCCACCACGATCAAAGGGCAACCCGGCGCCTCCGGAGGACGACGCTCGGCGACGATGGCCGCCGCGCCGCTGGCGACGGCTTGCGCGGCAAAGCTCAGCCCGTCGGCGCGGACGCCTGGAACGGCGAAAAACACATAACCAGGCTTCACCGCCCGGCTGTCGGCCGTGACGCCGGAAATTTCGGCGGCGCGCAGATTGGGATCGAGCGGAAAAATGTCGGCGAGCCGCATCACCGCGCTCCGGTCGAGGTCGCCTGCGCCGTCTGCAGGCCGTAGCCGAGCCGCGTCAGCAGCGGGAATGGCTTGTCGGGAAGTTCGAAGCGCGGCGGCAGACCGAGCAGCGGGCCCGTGCGTTCGACGATTTTGCCGGTCACGGCGCCCGCATTCCACGCCGCCGTGCGGTATCCGTGCGTCTCCGGCAGGCCCTGCGGCTCGTCCATCACCGTCAGATAGAGATATTTCGGCTTGTCGGCCGGCGCGATGGCCATGAAGGTGGTGAACAGCTTTTCCTTGGAATAGCGCCCGTTGATCACTTTCTCGGCCGTGCCGGTCTTGCCGCCGGCGTAATAGCCGGCGATGTTGACGTTCTTGGCCGAGCCGACTTCCGCGTTCAGCCGCATCAGATAGCGCATCGCCTCCGAGGTCTCCGGACGGATAACGCGCGGCGCGTTCTTTTTCGCGTCCTCTTCGTTGCGCTTGAGAAAGGTGGGCGTGACGAGATAGCCGCCGTTGGTGAGCGCCCCCACCGCCATCATCGCCTGCAGCGGCGCCACCGCCAGTCCGTGGCCGAAGGCGATCGTCATCGTGTTCAGTTCGCCCCAGTTTCTCGGCACGATCGGCTCGGCGCTCTCGGGCAGCTCCGTGCGCATGCGGTCAAGTTGTCCGACCTTGCGCAGGAATGCCTTGTGGCCCTCGACGCCGACCATCAGCGCCATGCGCGCCGTGCCGACATTGGAGGAATAGGTGAACACCTCCGGCACCGTCAGCGCGCGGTTCTGCGCGTGATAGTCGTTGATCCTGAAGCGCCCGTAGCGCAGCGCGCCGCGCGCGTCGATGCGAGAGTTGAGATTGACCTTCGGCGCGTCGAGCGCCATCGCCAGCGTCAGCGCCTTGAAGGTCGAGCCCATTTCATAAACGCCGACCGCGAGCCGGTTGATGCGCATCGGGTCGAGCGCGTCGGAGGGATTGTTCGGGTCGTAATCGGGCAGCGAGGCGAGCGCCACCACCTCGCCGGTGTTGACGTCGAGAATCGCCGCCGCGCCCGCCTTGGCCCTGAATTTCGTGACGCCCTTCTGCAATTCGTCGCGCAGGGCGTGCGTGGCCTTCAGGTCGAGCGACAGCGCCACCGGCTTCATGTCCTGCGACGACAGGTTGAAGCCGGCGCCGTGCAGATCGGCGAGACCCTGCCCGTCGATGTATTTCTCGATGCCGGCGATGCCGATGTTGTCGATATTGGCGAAGCCGAGCACATGCGCGCCCAGCGGTCCGTTGGGATAGACCCGCTTGTTCTCGGGCATGAAGCCGATGCCCGGCAGGCCGAGGCGGTGAACTTCCTGCTGCTGTTTCGGCGTCACCTCGCGCTTCACCCACACGAAGCGCTTGCGCGAGCCGATGCGTTCGCGCAATTCGCGCGCGTTGATGTCCGGCAGAACGGCGGTCAGCAGCTCCACCGCCTCGTCCTTGTCGATCAGCCGGCGCGGTTCGGCGAAAATCGACACAGTGCGGATGTCGGTGGCCAGCACCTCGCCGTTGCGGTCGACGAGATCGGGCCGCGCGGCGGAGATTTCGTCCGAGGCCGCGCGTTTGATCGTCTGCGGCGGCTCGCCCTTGAAGCCGAAATAAACCAGTTTGCCGCCGATCGTCGCATAGACGGCGCAGAAGGCCAGCGCGACGAGGCGAATGCGCCCGCCGCGCCGGTCGCTCTCCATCGAAAACACGCGGCGCGCCATGGCGCGCAGACGCGCGCCCACCGGCGGGCGCGGCGCGTCCTGCGGCGCCTCCGCTTCCGTCTCGATCCGGACTTCGCTCGGCTCGCTCATGCTCTCACCTCGCTCCGCCGCCCGACGGCGTGCGTCCCCTGGGCTGATCGTCGTTTGGCGTGTTGGTCGGCTCGGACAGCCCCAGCATTTCCAGTTTACGGCCGATGGAATCCACCTTGCCGCCCCTTTCCGGCAGCTTGTCGGCGCGCACGATCTGCGAGAGCTGCATCGGCTGCAGGTCGAGATGCTTGTCGGCCAGCGCCTGGATTCGCTCGGGCCGCGTCAGATGCGCCCATTCGGCCCGCAACATGCCGATGGCGTCGCGCTCCTTCTTGATCGCGTGCTTCGTCTTGGCGATCTGCTCTGTGTAGAGGATCGTGTCATATTTGATCGAATAGGCGTAGACGGCCGATCCGAGCAGCGCCAGCACGGCGGCGACGTTGAGAATGCGCAGCATGTCAGCTTCTCCTCGCCTTGTGGTCCGGTAATTCCGTCAGGCGACGTAACGCATCGTCGGGACCGCGCGCCGCCGCCGCGGTGCGCAGGCCGTAACGCAGCTTGGCCGAGCGCGCCCGCGCGTTGACGGCGAGTTCGTCCTTGCCCGGCGTCGCCGGTTGGCCGTGCGGAACGTCGAACGTCGGCTCGGGCGTCGGCGGCTCGCCCGGCAAAAGCCGCGTGCGCGCCCGCCCGCGCCCCGAGCGCGCCGCGAAGAACTGCTTGACGATGCGGTCTTCCAGGGAATGAAACGACACCACGACCAGGCGCCCGCCCGGCTTGAGAATGCGTTCGGCGGCGACCAGCGCGCGCGCCAGTTCGCCCAACTCGTCGTTGACCGCGATGCGCAGAGCCTGAAACACGCGCGTCGCCGGATGAATCTCGGTCGGACGGGCCGGATTGACGCGCGCGATCATCTCCGCGAGTTGCCTCGTCGAGGTGAAGGGCGCGCTCTTGCGGTCATGCGCGATGGCGCGCGCGATGCGCCGCGACGCCCGCTCCTCCCCGTAATGGAAGAAGATGTCGGCGAGCCGCTCCTCGTCGGCGCCGTTGACGAGATCGCCCGCCGTCGGCCCGTCGCCGCCCATGCGCATGTCGAGCGGTCCGTCGAAGCGGAAGGAAAAGCCGCGTTGCGCCTGATCGAACTGCATCGACGACACGCCGATGTCGAGCGCGACGCCGTCGAACGTCGCGGCGCCGTCGGGCCCGAGAAAGCCGAGCGCCGCAGCCTGCTCGTCCATGCGCGAGAAAACCGCCTCGGCCAATGTCAGACGCCCCGCCGCTTCGGCGACAAGCCCCGCGCCGCCGGCGATCGCGGTTTGATCGCGGTCGAGCGCCAGGACGCGCGCGCCCGGCGCCTCAAGAATGGCGCGCGTATAGCCGCCCGCCCCGAATGTGCCGTCGAGATAGAGGCCGCCGGGCCGCACAGCGAGAGCGGCCATGACCTCAGCGCGGAGCACGGGAATGTGGAGGGTCGGTCCGCTTGCGGCGAGATGGGACTCTTCGCCGCGACCCTGTGTCATTCCCGTGCTCCCTGAGTCCGCGTCACGGGATCCCCCCCGGCCGCGTGCCTGGCGCTGAGCATCTTCCGCACGTCGCGCACCTTTCGTTTGGCCTCTTCGAGATGCGCGCGGAAGCGGCTCGGCTCCCAGATCTGAAACTTGTAGCCCTGCCCGACGAACACCGCTTCCGAAACGATGCCCGTGTAGCCCTTGACGCCCTCCGTGAGGACCACGCGGCCCTCCGAATCCACCTTCAGGATTTCGCTCGCGCCAAGCAGCGCGGTCGAAAGCAGATCGTGCTCCTCCGAATAGGGTGAGAACGTCGCCAGCAATGCGTCGATCTCCCGCAGGAGACCGTTGCCTCCACAGTCCACCGCCTCCGCGTCGAGACAGCGATGCACATAAAGGCCCTCGAACCCGTCCGTCGCCAGCACCTGACGGAACGCGGCCGGGATCGAAATCCGCCCCTTGGCGTCCAGCTTGCTGGTGATGGTCGAAACGAACCGGTCCACGCACGCCACTCACACCTGCCGCGCCCCGAAGCGGGCTTTCGCCCGGCAGCGCCGATCCGTCGTCGGAGGTCGGAACGCGGACGACCAGGCCCTGCCCCGCCAACAGGCGGCGGCGGGTCGATACGGCCGATGCGATCGATACTCTGAACGGGATGACGTGGGATAGCATGGGATTTTTTGGTCGTCAACGGATGAGCCGAGTCAAAAAGGGACTCGCGCCTCTGGTCCTCCATTAGCCTTCGTTAAGGTTAATGGAGTGTTGACGAGGGCGGCCGCGCGCGTTGGAGCCGGGCGGTCGACGCCCCCGGCAAAGCGGAAATCCGGATTGGGAAGATAAACGCCAGTCGGCCTGTAAGCCGGGTTCTGTACGGCGCGCCGCCGGGGCGGCGCGCGCGATGGCCATTCCTCTGGGGCGGCTGTCGCCAGCCGCCTCGAGCAACCAACCCGGACGACGACCCGGAGAAAGGCCCGGACGCGTTGCCGCGTCCTGTCGTCCCTATTCGGTTTTGCTCCCGGCGGGGCTTGCCATGCCGCTTCCGTTGCCGGACGCGCGGTGCGCTCTTGCCGCACCCTTTCACCCTTACCCCAGGCCGAGGCCTCGGGCGGTTTGCTTTCTGTGGCGCTTTCCCTGGGGTCGCCCCCGCCGGACGTTATCCGGCGCCGTTTCTCCGTGGAGCCCGGACTTTCCTCTGCCCTCGCGGACAGCGGCCATCCGGCCGACTGGCGCGACCGGGTGTAGGGGTTGCGCGACAGGGGGTCAAGCGCGGCGCCCGGCGCGCGGCCAGGCGCCGGCGGTCGTCAGGCCCTCGCCATGATGGCTTTCGCCTTGCCGCAATAGGCGCGATTGGCGCCATTCATGCCCCTGGCGAAATGGCCGGACTGATAGCGCATCACCGTCAGACAGGTGTCGCCGCCCGACATGCGATAGGCCTGCGCCAGATAGCGCATGCCGTAACGCAGATTGGTCTCGGGCTGGAAAAGCGCCGAAGCCGGCCCGGAAAAGCCGACGCCCCGCGCCGTCGCCGGCTTGATCTGCATGAGGCCAAGAGCGCCGCCGTTCGACACGCCGGGATGATAGCGGCTCTCGATGCGCACCACCGCGTCGGCGAGCGCGAACGGCACGCCATTGGCGGCCGCATGCACGGCGATGAGGTCACGCAACGGCGCGCGCTTGCCCGAATCGTATCCGGGCGCGGCGCCGGCCGGACGATGCCGCGGTTGAGGCGCGGACTTTTCCGTCGAAGCTTGCTGCGACGCAGCAATTTCGGCGCCGGAAAGCTGGTGCAGGAACCGCCCGCCGGTCTCATCATCCGCACGCGCCACAACATTCGTGATACCAAAAATCACAACACTCATAACAGCAGTCAAAATTCCTCGCATATTTGAGCTTTCCCTTCAATCTCCATACGTGATTTCGAGTGTTAACATCAGAAATTTGACGAAAAACGGGCGTAATATAATGATATATATACAAGTTAAAATCAAGTTAATAACAAATTGCTACAAAATAATAGAAGACATATAATTCTTACGAATTTATTTGCTATATTATACGCATATATTGCGACGCACAATAAATGTGGCGGAATTGGCGCGCCGCCCGCCGCGCCGCGGTCGCCGTTCACGATAGCGCCATTTTGTTGGCCGAACCTGCCCGCTTGTGGGGGCGGCCAGTTGTAAAAAATCGCGATCCGGGGTGAACTCTCAGCCCGCGTGCGGCGTTATGCCGGGTGCGCCTCCGCAAGACGTCGCTTCGGCGACGCCAACCCTTCAGGAGATTCGGAATGAAGAAGTTTCTTGCCCTGACCCTCGCCGGCGCTTCGGCCCTCTCTCTCGCGGCCTGCGGAACCCCGCATGGCGATCGCGTGGCCGGCGGGGCGCTGCTCGGCGCGGCCGGCGGCGCCATTATTGGCTCGGCGGTCTCCGGCGGGCGCGCGGGCGGCGCGCTGGCGGGCGCGGCCATCGGCGCGGCCAGCGGCGCGGTCGTCGCCGACGCCACGGCGCCGCGCTACGGCTATCGCCGCTGCGCCAGCTACGGATACGATTATTACGGCCGTCGCGTCTGCACTGGCTATTACGGCTACTGATCATCCCGATCGAACCGTTGCACGGCGCCGGAGCGGTCCGGCGCCGTTGACTTGCAGGGGTCTCGTCGCTCATCTCGACGCATGACCACACCCGCCCGACCAAAACGCCCCAAGCCGGACAGCGCCGCCGCCGGGAAGATCCATCCCTCGCCCAATCATGGCGAGCGACGCGCGCCGATCAGCGCGCTCGTGCTGCACTACACAGGCATGCCGACCGGCGAGGGCGCGTTGCAACGTCTGTGCGACGCGACGGCAGAGGTGTCCGCGCATTACTTCGTCTGGGAAAACGGCAAGATCCTGCAGCTTGTGCCGGAATCCCGCCGCGCCTGGCACGCCGGCCGGAGCGCCTGGGCCGGGCAGACGGACCTCAATTCCGCCTCCATCGGCGTCGAGATCGTCAATCCTGGTCATGAGGCGGGCTGCCCGCCCTTCCCGCCCGCGCAGATCGACGCCGTCATCCGTTTGTCGCGCGATATTTGCGACCGACACAGGATTCCCCCGCAGCGTGTTCTTGCCCATTCCGACATCGCGCCGGGGCGCAAGCGCGACCCCGGCGAATGGTTCCCCTGGGATGTGCTGCATCGGGCCGGCATCGGTCATTGGGCGCCCCCGGCGCCGCTTTCGCCCGGCCCGGTGTTCGAGCCCGGCGCGTTGGGGCCTCCCGTCGCCGCGCTGCAAACCATGCTGGCTGTCTACGGCTACGAACTGGAGACGACCGGCCTCTACGACGGGCGCACGCGGGACGTGGTGGAGGCGTTCCAGCGACATTTCCGGCCCGGGCGCGTCGACGGCCGCGCCGACGTCTCGACGCTGCGCACATTGCGGGCCTTGCTTGACGCGCTGCCGCAAGCGGTGGCGTGACGCCGGCTATTTGCGGATGAGAACCAGCCGCTCGCCGATCGCCGCCCGCGTCGATTCGATCGCCAGCATCAACGCGCTCATCGTGCGCGTGCTGGTGCGCTCCTCCGTCGTGTGGCGGATCACGTCGCGAACCACGTCGTCGAGCTGTAGCTCCAGCTCCTCCAGGCGCGGGCCCTCCGCTGTTCGCGCCTGTTTCAGCATCACGCCGAGCCGATCGAGAATATCGTGGACGGCGTGGCGCCGCTGGCGCGACAGAAAGCTCCAGAGCGCCGTGACGGCCGACGAAACGCCGCCCGCGGCGAACAGCCCGAGCCAGAGCCAGTCCCCGTAAAGATCAAGGAACGAACGCTGCTCCCTCGCGAAATAGTCGATGGCGCCGGGATGGGTGGGGATCGCCGACTTCGGCGCCTCGTCCGGGTCGAGCCCCTTCATCTGGTTGATGATCGGCGCGGTGCGGGCGATCTTCTGACGCTCCTTGAACAGGAGTTCCGTCAGCGTCGCGACGGTCTCGCGGTTCACATCGCGTTGCGCCATCAGATAATAGCTTGCGCTGATGGTCGTCAGGTCGTCCGCCGGCGCCTTCGGCCGGGCCTGCAGCGCGCCGGCCTTGACGGTTTCCTCCGCCAGAACGGGCGCGATCTCGGCGATCAGATCAGCCTCCTCGACATCGAGAAGCGTCAAGGCCGCGCCGCTCCGCCCGGCCAGATCCCGGAAGATGCGCCGCGCGTCGCGCCCAAGCGGCGCCGCGACAAACGCGACGGCCTCGACCTGTCGCGATGAGACGAGACGCATGGCCTCGCCTGTCGAAACCTCCTGAATCTTCGTGGCCGCTCCCATGTCGTAGCGCGAGAGAACGCGATCGACCAGCGCGCGATCCCCCGGCGCGCGCACCGCGATCGCGATCCGCTTGCCGGCGAGCTTCGCCAGGTCGGCCTCGCCTTTGTCGCCGACCCTGGCGATGAAGAGAGCCGATTTGTGCAAAGGCGTCACGCCAAGCGCGTCGCCGAGTTCAGAGAGATCCGGTCGCGCCACAGCAAGATGCGCCTTCTTCGCAGCAAGACGCTCTCCGGCGCTGATCACGTCATCCACAAGCAGCGGGCGAAGACGAACAGAGGCTTTGGTCGCATCGAGCACCCGCGCGAACGCCTCCATCAGCGCGGCGTCGTCGGTGTCGCGCGCCACGGCGACCGTCAGTTCCGTGGGTTTGGCCATGGCGCGCCAGACGACGGCTGTGGCCGTGACGGCTGAAAGCGCCAGCGCCAACAGCAGCCAAACCAATGTTCCGCGCGACATCGCCATATTCGCTCCCCCCGGCGCGCCCGCGAGCGCACCGGCTCAACGCCGCCTGGGCCGCGCTTGTTCCGGCTTACCCCTCCGCGGACGCGACGCGTCCCGGATCGTAATTCAGGATCGGCGCGAGCCAGCGCTCGACCTCCGCCACGCCCATGCCCTTGCGCGCCGCGTAATCCTCGGCCTGATCGCGCTCCACCTTGGCGACGCCGAAATAATAGGCCTCCGGATGCGCCAGATAGAGGCCGGAAACCGACGAGCCCGGCTGCATCGCGAAGCTCTCCGTCAGAGTCACGCCGATGCGCCGCTCCGCTTCAAGCAGCCTGAACAACGTCGCCTTTTCCGTGTGGTCAGGTTGCGCCGGATAGCCGGGCGCCGGACGGATGCCGCGATAGTCCTCCGCGAGGCGCTGCTCGTTGGTCAGCGTCTCGTTCGCCGCATAGCCCCAGAACTCGCGCCTCACGCGCTCGTGCATCCTTTCGGCGAAGGCTTCGGCGATGCGGTCGGCGAGCGCCTTGACCATGATCGCGCCGTAATCGTCGTTGGCCCTGGCGAAGCGTTCGGCGATCTTGCCTTCCTCCGCTCCGGCCGTGACGACGAAGCCGCCGATATAATCCGGCTTGACCCCCTGCGGCGCGACGAAATCGGCCAGCGCCATATTCGGCCTGCCGTCGCGCTTCGAGAGCTGCTGGCGCAACGTGAACAGCGTCGCGAGCGTCTCGGCGCGCGACTCACCGGTATAAAGCGCGATGTCGTCGCCGATGGAGTTGGCCGGCCAGAAGCCGATCACCGCCTTCGGATTGAACCAGCGCTCCTCCACGATGCGCTTCAGCATCGCCCGCGCGTCGTCGTAAAGTTGCCGCGCCGCCGCGCCCTGCTTTTCGTCGTCGAGCAGGGCGGGGAAACGCCCCTTCAGCTCCCACGTCTGGAAGAATGGCGTCCAGTCGATATAGGGAACAAGCTCCGCCACGTCATAGGCGCCGAACACGCGCGTTCCGGTGAACGTCGGCTTCGGCGGCGCATAGGCCGCCCAATCGATTTTCATCGCATTGGCGCGCGCGCGCGCCAGCGGCAGGCGTTGCTTGTCGGCCTCGGCCCGCGCGTGCGCCTCCGCCACCTTCTGATATTCGCCGCGCAGATTTGCGACGGTCGTCGCGCGCATCGAAGGCGACAGCAACGACTGCACGACGCCGACGGCGCGGCTGGCGTCGGTGACATAGACCGCCTGCCCCCTGCTGTAATTGGGGTGAATCTTGACCGCCGTATGCACGCGGCTTGTCGTCGCTCCGCCGATCAGCAGCGGCACGTCGAACCCCTCGCGCTCCATCTCCGCCGCGACGAAACACATTTCGTCGAGCGACGGTGTGATGAGGCCCGACAGGCCGATGACGTCGACATTCTCGCGCCTGGCGGTTTCGAGAATCTTCGCGGCGGGAACCATCACGCCGATGTCGATGATGTCGTAATTGTTGCAGGCGAGCACGACGCCGACGATGTTCTTGCCGATGTCGTGCACGTCGCCCTTGACGGTGGCCATGAGAATCTTGCCCGCGCTCTGGCGCTGGCCGGCCTTGTCGGCCTCCATGAACGGCATCAGCCAGGCCACCGCCTGTTTCATCACGCGCGCCGACTTGACCACCTGCGGCAGGAACATCTTGCCGGCGCCGAACAGGTCGCCGACGATGTTCATGCCGGCCATCAGCGGCCCTTCGATGACATCCAGCGGCTGCTTCGCGGCAAGCCGCGCCTCCTCGACGTCGACGTCGATGAATTCGGTGACGCCGTTGACCAGCGCGTGCTCGAGCCGCTTCTCCACCGGCTGATCGCGCCAGGCGAGATCCTTGCCTTTCGCTTCGCCCGCCTGTCCCTTGAACCGCTCGGCAAGCTCCAGCAGGCGCTCCGTCGAATCCGCCCGCCGGTTCAGCACCACGTCCTCGCAGGCCTCGCGCAATTCCGGATCGATCTGCTCGTAGACCGCGAGTTGGCCGGCGTTGACGATGCCCATGTCCATGCCCGCCGCGATGGCGTGGTAGAGGAACACCGAATGCATCGCCTCGCGCACGGCCTCGTTGCCGCGGAACGAGAACGAGAGATTGGACACGCCGCCGGAGACATGCGCGTGCGGGCAGCGCGCGCGGATTTCACGCGTCGCCTCGATGAAGTCGACGCCGTAGTTGTCGTGCTCCTCGATGCCCGTCGCCACCGCGAAAATATTCGGATCGAAAATGATGTCCTGCGCCGGCAAGCCGACCTTGTTGACGAGCACGTCATAGGCGCGCAGGCAGATGTCCACCTTGCGCGCCTTCGTGTCCGCCTGCCCCGTCTCGTCGAAGGCCATCACCACCACGGCGGCGCCGTGGCGTTTGCAGATGCGCGCCTGCTCGATGAACTTGTCCTCGCCCTCCTTGAGCGAGATCGAATTGACGACGGCCTTGCCCTGCAGGCATTTGAGACCAGCTTCGATCACCTCGAATTTGGAGGAATCGACCATCACCGGCACGCGCGCGATATCCGGCTCCGCCGCGACGAGGTTGAGAAACTCGACCATCGCCTTCTGCGAATCGAGCAGCCCCTCGTCCATATTGACGTCGATGATCTGCGCGCCGTTGGCCACCTGATCGCGCGCCACGTCGAGCGCGGCGGCGTAATCGCCCGCCTTGATCAGCTTGCGGAACTTCGCCGAGCCGGTGACGTTGGTGCGCTCCCCGATATTGACGAATTTGATGTCGGGCGTGAGCGTGAACGGCTCCAGCCCCGACAGACGCAACAACGGCGTCAGCGTCGGAATGGCGCGCGGGCGCACGCCCGTCACGCGCGCGGCGATGGCGCGGATATGCGCCGGCGTCGTGCCGCAGCAGCCGCCGACGACATTGACCAACCCGGAATCGGCGAACTCTCCGACAAGCTCCGCCATATATTCGGGGCTCTCGTCGTAGAGGCCGAATTCGTTCGGCAGGCCGGCGTTGGGATAGGCGCAGACGAACGTGTCGGCGACGCGGCCGATCCCGGCGATATGGGCGCGCATCTCGCGCGCGCCGAGCGCGCAATTGAGGCCGATGGAAAACGGCTTCGCGTGGCGCAGCGAATTCCAGAAGGCCTCCGGCGTCTGGCCCGACAGCGTGCGGCCGGACAGATCGGTGATCGTGCCCGAGATCATCACCGGCAGCGCGTCGCCGGCCGCCTCGAACGCTTCGTCGACGCCCGCCAGCGCCGCCTTGGCGTTGAGCGTGTCGAAGATGGTTTCGACGAGAATGATGTCGGCGCCGCCCTCGATCAGCGCTTGCGTCGCCTCGCGATAGGCGACGCGCAACTCGTCGAACGTCACGGCCCGGAACCCCGGATTGTTCACGTCCGGCGAGATCGAAGCCGTGCGGTTGGTCGGGCCCAGCGCGCCCGCGACGAAGCGCTTGCGCCCGTCGCGCTTCCCGGCTTCGTCCGCCGCCTCGCGCGCCAGCCGCGCGCCTTCGCGGTTCAGTTCGGCGACCAGCGATTCCATGCCGTAATCGGCCTGCGCGATGGTCGTGCAGGAGAAGGTGTTGGTCTCGACGATATCGGCGCCGGCCATGAAATATTGCAGATGGATGTCGCGGATCGCGTCCGGCTGCGTCAGGATCAGCAGGTCGTTGTTGCCGCGCAGATCATGCGGCCAATCCCTGAAGCGCGCGCCGCGAAACGCCGCCTCGTCGAGCTTCAATTGCTGGATCATCGTGCCCATCGCGCCGTCGAGCACGAGAATGCGCTCACGCGCGGCGGCCTCCAGCGCCTTGCGGATTTCGGCGCCCTTTTTCACGGCCATCACGCATTCTCCTTCGCGTTGTCTTCGACGTGCGGGCGCAGCCCGAGCAGATGGCAGATCGCATAGACGAGATCGGCCCGGTTCATCGTGTAGAAATGGAAGTCGCGCACGCCGGCTTTCAACAGGCCGTCCACCTGTTCGGCGGCGACGGCCGCGGCGATCAGCCGCCGCGTCTCTGGATCGTTGTCGAGCCCGTCGAATTTGTCGGCCAGCCATTGCGGCACGCTCGCTCCGGTCTTGCGCGCGAAATTCGCCGTCTGCCTGAAATTCACCACCGGCACGATGCCGGGCAGGACCGGAATGTCGACGCCGCGCGCCCGCACCTTGTCGAGATAACGCAGATAGGTCTCGTTCTCGAAGAAGAATTGCGTGATCGCCCGCGTCGCGCCCGCGTCGACCTTCGCCTTCAGCACGTCGATGTCGGCGTCGATCGACGCGCTCTCGGGATGTTTCTCCGGATAGGCCGAAACGGAAATTTCGAAATCGCCAATCTTGCGGATGCCCTCGATCAATTGCGTCGAAGTTTCGTAACCGCCGGGATGCGGGGCGTAGGCAGCGCCGATCCCGCCCTGCGGATCGCCGCGCAGCGCCACGATGTGCCGCACGCCGGCGGCGTGATAGGCGCGGATCACGTCGTCCACTTCCTCGCGCGTCGCGGCGACGCAGGTCAGATGCGCCGCCGGCTTGATATCGGTCTCCTGGATGATGCGCGAGACCGTGGCGTGCGTGCGCTCGCGCGTCGAGCCGCCGGCGCCGTAGGTGACGGAAACGAAATTCGGCCGCAGCGGCGCCAGCCGCTTGATCGAATCCCACAGCGTCGCCTCCATTTGCGGCGTCGCCGGCGGGAAAAACTCGAAAGACACATTCGGCGCCTTTTGCGGCGACAGACGCGAGGCCGTCATCACGCGAACTCCTGTGAAATTGCGGCCGGCGCGTCGGCGGCGATGCGCCGGTCGCGTCCAAGCCAAAGGGAAACCGTGAGCGTCATGCCCGTATCGGATTCGGGCGCGAGTTCGCGATAGAACTCCGTGTCGAGCCCGGCGTCGCGCATCATCGCCTCGATTTCGCCGCGCGCGAATCCAAGCCGGCGATGCGCGTGATTCTCGCGCAGCGATTCCTCGGCGTGCGGCGCGAAATCGACGATGACGAGACGCCCGCCCGGCCGCAGCGCCCGCGCCGCCTCGCGAATGGCGCGCGCCGGCTCGTCGAGATAGTGCAGCACCTGATGCACGATGGCGAGATCGAAGGCGTCGCGCTCCACCGGCAGCGCGTAGATGTCGCCCTGCCGCAGACTGACGTTGCGCAAGCCGGCGCGCTCCACATGCGCGCGCGCCAGCGCCAGCATGTGCGGCGACAGATCAACGCCGACGACGCGGACGGCGACAGGCGCGAGAATCTCCAGCATGCGGCCTGTGCCGGCGCCGAGATCCAGCGCCGCCTGAACCGGCCTGTCGCCGATGGCCTCGCGCGCCGCCGCCTCCACCCGCTCCTCGGAGACATGCAAGGCGCGAATGCGGTTCCAGTTCTCGGCCTGCGTGGCGAAATAGCGCGCCGCATGTTCGGACCGCGCCTTGCGCGCTTCGGCCAACCGCCCCCGGTCGGCCGCCAGCACCGGATCGTCCGGCGCGACGCGGGCGATCACGTCGCGCGCCAGCCCGGCCTGGGCGCCGCTCTCGGCCGCGCGGAAAAACGCCCAGGAGCCTTCACGGTGCCGCTCGATCAGCCCGGCCTCGACCAGCAATTTGAGATGGCGCGACACGCGCGGCTGCGACTGGCCGAGGATGGTCACCAACTCGCTGACGGTCAGTTCCGCCTCGCCCAGCAGCGCCAGAAGCCGCAGCCGCGTCGGCTCCCCCGCCGCTTCCAGCGCGGCGAGTATCTGTTCCAGCGAGGCGTGCTCGGACATTCACGGCTTCCGACAAATGATATAAACATATCTTTATGCGTTAATGACGATTTTGACAAGCGGAGGCGCGCAAATCTTCGCCTGGCGGCAGAAGCGGCCGCGACGCCTAACCCAACGGCGCGCACAACGCGTCGGCCAGCGCCGCGGTGATCGGCATATGCGTCGTCGTCTCGACCCACATATATTGGCCCGCCGGATTGATCTCGAGAAACACATATCGTCCTTCCGGCGTGACGATGAGGTCGAAGGCGCCATAGACAAGGCCGAAGGCGCGCATGAAAGCCCTGAGCTTCGCGGCCACGTCGTCCGGCAGGTCGTAGGGCTTTTTGTCCATGTCGAAGGGTCGACGCCGCCAATCGATCGCCGACGACTCGCTGGCCTGCGAATTGATGCGGCCGGCGAAAACACGCTCCCCGACGATGGTCACCCGCAATTCGAAGGCTTTTTCGACATAATGCTGGAACACCCCCGGCGTGGCGCGGATGAGATCGAGCCTCGCCTGTTCGGATGCGCCGACGACGCCCGTATATTGCGCCTGGTCAGGCGGCAGATCGAGCCCTTGCGAAAAGCATTTGTAGATCACCGGCCCCGGAGCGGCGGCGATGAAAGCGCGCACTTCGTCGGAGTCGTTGCTGACGAGGGTCGGCGGAATGGCGAGCCCGAGCCGTCGCGCCAGCGCAAGCTGCGCCGGCTTGGCGTTGGCCAGAACGTGGCGATGCGGATGGTTGATCCAGAGAACGTCCGGCAAGGAAAGCAGGCCGGACAACGCCCGCTCGGCCTCGATCTGCGCGAACTTGCGGTCCGCCGCGTTGAGATCGGCGGGAAAGCCCGAAGGCGTCATCATCCGGCACCAGATCGAGCCAATATCCGCGAAATCCAGCCGCCGCCGGTCGCTTTCGAGGACAACCGAGTCCCGCGTTGCGTCGAGACGATAGGTCAGGGTCGATTCGGCCGGATAACGATCAAGATTGAAGCGCACGCAAGGCGCGCCGCGCCGCCGCATTTCCGCGACCAGCAGGTCGGCGGCCGTCTCGGCGCGGTCAGTCAGCAGCAGGCAGGTTCTGGTCACGCGCGACGCTTCCTCAAAAAGCGGCCGGCGACGCAGGGCGCGCCGCCGGCCGAAGATCCCTGGACGACATACCGAAACGTTCAGTCGTCGCGCTTCGGGCAATCCTTGCAGCCCGCCGTGATGGTCGGATTGCCGGCGAGCTTCATATTTTTCGCGTCTTCATAGATCGGCTTGCGCGTCGCCGGATCGACCATCATCTGCAGATCGGGATCATAAACCATCTTCGGCGCGCCGATCTCGGCCGCCTCGCCGCAGAACTGTCTGGCGAACACCTTGTCCGAGGCGACGACCGCGCCGGCGGCCCCGAGCCCAAGCATCGCGAGGAGGCGCCGACGCGCCGAATTGACGTGACCGGTCTTCATGTTTTCATCCTTTCGCCCGCGACTCGGAGCCTCCCGCGCGCCGCTCTTGCCCGCCCACGCTAGGCGTTTGCGCCGCCATGTCGTTGACGGAGCGCAAGCTTTGCGCGCATCGTGGGCGACTCACGCGCGAAACAGCTTGCGCAATTCCGCCTTGGCCACTTTTTCCAGCGTCGAGCGCGGCAAGTCCTCGACGATGCGGATTTCATGGGGAACCTTGAAATCGGCGAGCGTCGCTTTGCACGCCGCGATGATTTCGGCGGGAAGCGCGTCGCCGCGCCCCTCTTCGGCGATGACGAACGCGACAGGCGCCTCGTCCAGCATCGGATGCGGTCTGGCCACCACCGCCGCCTCGCGCACGCCGGGCGTCGAGAGGATGACGCGTTCGATCTCAGACGCGGCGACATTCTCGCCCCCGACCTTCAGCATGTCCTTGTCGCGGTCGGAAAACTGGATCGACCCGTCGGCGAGCAACTTCACGCGGTCGCCGGTGAGGAACAGCCCGCGCGCGTCGAACGAGTCCGCCGTCGCCAGCGGATTGTTGATATATTCGGCGAAGAGGGACAGGCCGCGCACGCCCCGCACCTTGAGATGGCCCGTCTCGCCGGCCGCCACGGGGCGGCCCTCGTCGTCCTCGATATGAATGCCGTATTCCGGCGCGGCGCGGCCGCACGACATCGGCGTGTTGGGCAAGTGAACGTCGCCGACAATGCCGTGCGAAATCGTCTCCGTCATGCCCCACCAGCCGATGGTTTTGACGCCGAAATGCGCGTCGGTCGGCGGCTCGCAGACGGCCGCGCCCCATAGCCGGTAGAAATGCGACGCCGGCCGCTCGACGCCCATCAGCGCGCGTATGCAGAACGGAATCATCGATGTCCATGTGCAGCGGTGTTTCAGCGACAGCGGCCAGAAACGGCTCGCCGAGAATTTCGGCATGATCGCCGCCGTGCCGCCCGCCCACAGGGTCGCCAGCACCGAATAGGCCTGGGCGTTGGTGTGGAACAGCGGCAGATGCACGAGATGCACATCCTCCTTGCGCAGATCCTCGTGCGCGGCGTTGACGCGCGCGCCCCACAGGGCGTTGGCGTGCGTCCACAGCACGCCCTTCGGCCGCGAGGTCGTGCCCGACGTATATTGCACGCCGAGCGGGCGCATGGCGTCGGGCGCGCGCGGCGCCAGCGGCTCGCCGGCGGTCAGCGCCTCGAACGAATCCGCCCCCGGCGCGCGCCCGGCCGCTGGCGCGGCGCCGTTGTCGTGGCTCGTCACGGCGACGAAACGGAAGTCGCGCGAGGCCGCATTGACGAGATCGGCGAAACGCGGCTGCGTGATGGCGGCGGCGGCGCCGCAATGGCCGGCGAAATAGCTCAGTTCGTCGAGCGAGGCGCGCGCGTTGGTCGTCACCGCCACGGCGCCCAGCGTCGCGCAGCCATACCAGGCGATCAGCGTTTCGAGACAATTGTCGAGATGGATGAGCACATATTCGCCGGGCTTGACGCCGCGCCGCGCCAGCCCCCCGGCGAACCGCGCGACGCGGTCGGCGAAAGCCGCGTAGGTCAGCGTTTCGCTTAGCCCCTCGAACGGCTCCCAGATCAGGAAGGGATGGCCGGGGCGCGTGCGCGCGCGAATGCGAACCAGCTCCGCGACATCAAGGCCGCGGAACGGATGAACCGGAGGCGTTTCCATCTCGTCTTCTCCCTGCGGCCTTCTGTGATGGGCCGCGTGGGAGCGATCCTGTCGGTCGCGCCCCGGGAAGGCAAGCGCGGACGCCGGCCTCTACAAGTCCACGACCGGCCGGCTGGCGTCGGCGATCGCCACGCGCGCGCTCATACCGAAATGATCGGCCGCCATCCGCGCCAAACGCTCGACCGCGGTCTCGACATCGCCCCAGCCGTGGGACTGGACGGTGACCAGCACACGCCGCGTATGCGGCGTCACGGCCGTGCGCGCATCCTGCCGCCAGTTCCAGCGGCGGCACAACACATGATCGGCGTCGGCATAGACAACCTCGCCGGACTTTGGCGGGTCGTCGGGATCCTCGCCTTCCGCCGCGCCCATGTCGCGAAATGTGTCGCCCGGACGGGAATAGCGAAAGGCGACGTCGCCCGTGACGCCGTCCAGATCGTCAGCGCCGAGGCAGAGCACATGCTCAAGCGACACGGCGTTATAGAGATCCACAAAACCGTTGATGGCCGGCAGCGCAGCGCCCGCCAGCACGCGCTTCACCAGCCGCTCGACGGAGGAACGATAGCTCGTGCGCTTGACGCCGAAGCCGCGATAGGCGCTGCGCCAGGCTGCGACGCCGGGAATTTGCGAAAGTTCGAGACCGGCGAAGGCCGCGCGCGCCGCCGCCTCCCGATCCCGAACATGGGAGGCCAGCGCCGGCGGCCGCTCAGGCGTGATCCGCCCGCCTTGCAGCGTCACGGCGGCGATGCGGCAGGCCGGAAAATGCGGGATGATTTCAATCAAAGAAAGTCGCATGCGTTCTTCCATACTGCGGCATGTTTTCGGCGCCGTGCAACGGGCTTGCCGAGTGACGGTCGTGGGGTTTGCCGACTGCCCCCAACGCGCCGCGTGGGGGAAGTTTCTGCGTCAAATTGCCCCAGTGCGCCCATCTTACGACCAATATTCAACATGCGGTCGGGTGTTAAGCTGATCGATGGCCTCTGGCCATTAGCATTTGATGGGAGTCAAATCATGAAAATGAAATCTGTCCTCGCGCTCGCCGGTATGCTCGCCCTCGCGGGCTCGGCTTATGCGCAGGGCATGTCGGGTATGTCTGGCATGGGCGGCATGTCGGGCATGGGCGGCATGTCCGGTATGTCCGGCATGGGCGGCATGTCCGGCATGGGCGGCATGTCCGGCATGGGCGGCATGTCCGGCATGTCCGGCATGGGCGGCATGTCCGGAATGTCCGGCATGGGCGGCATGGGCGGCATGTCCGGAATGTCCGGCATGGGCGGCATGTCCGGCATGTCCGGCATGTCCGGCATGTGCGGC